>Ga0209402_10000550_pt1 | contig 45036 bp, 34 predicted proteins | sample ArcticOcean_MG_C_3_FD_187437 | JGI IMG/M metagenome (GOLD analysis project Ga0209402, IMG submission 187437) | Marine microbial communities from western Arctic Ocean - ArcticOcean_MG_CB8_126 (SPAdes) (version 2) | ecosystem: Environmental > Aquatic > Marine > Oceanic | place: Arctic Ocean... | reverse complement strand
CTTTGTAATTAATTAAACATTGCCATTTATTGTTTCTTTTCCTTAAGTGCATTTTCTCCTCCGTTTTAAATGCTGCCGACGACACACCGACGACAACGGTTAACATTGAGAAAATTTCTCTCGGAATTATGTGGGGATTCTATAGGAATATGGCGGAGAGAGTGGGATTCGAACCCACGATACGATTGCTCGTATACACACTTTCCAAGCGTGCGCCTTCAACCACTCGGCCACCTCTCCTTAATTTTTATCTAGAGAATATATTGAATAACCTCTTTTTTTATTTATATAAAAATTTTCAACTGACTTAATATTTTTTAATTTTTTAATAATTTCTTTGTCTACATTAATGAATATAAATATAATTTTTTTTTTAGTTAGGTGGTAATTAATTATTTTTTCCATAATTTTAACAAATTCTGAGTTGTTTTTAAAAGGATTATTTAAAAAGTAACAATCAGCATCATATTGAAAAAAATCAGACTTAGTAAAATCTGACTGAATAATTTTTATATTTTTTTCTTTTTCAAAAATTTTTTTACAATACTCATATTGTTTGTTGAAATATTCAATTCCTATTATATTTTTATTAAGAAAATTTTTATTAAGAAAATTAATTACTCGCCCAGATCCACAACCTAAATCTAAAAAAAATTTAAAATCCATATTTTTTAAAGATTTTTTAATTTTAAATAAAAAATAATAAGGACACGGCAGGTTATCAGCTTTAGCATCATCGTTTGAAAAATTAAATCTATTACCACTATAACCTTTAATTAAATATACTAATTCGAAAAGGACAATTGTAAATAGAGAGAACTTATAGCTATTTACTATTCTTACTAAATTTTTTACCAACATATTATATTCAAATATTAATTTTAGTTTTCTTTATTTATTTTTAAAACTCCAATAAAAGCTTCTTGTGGAATTTCTACTCTACCAAACTGTTTGGATCTAGCTTTTCCTTTTTTTTGTTTTTTAAGTAGTTTTTTTTTTCTATCACCTGCTCCACCACCATGAATTTTTGTAAGCACATCTTTAGAAAATCCTTTTATTGACTCTCTTGCTACTATTTTTCCACCTATAGCCGCTTGAATTGGAATCATGAAGTTGTGTCTCGGAATGAGATCTTTTAATTTTTCACAAACTTGTCTTCCAGTTTTTTGTGCAAAATTTTTATGAATTATCATTGCTAAGGCGTCAACAGGGTCACTATTTACGAGTATACCCAATTTAACTAAATCACCTTCTTTATGACCTGTAATTTCATAATCAAAACTAGCATATCCACTTGAAACTGATTTTAATCGATCGTTAAAGTCAAAAACTATTTCATTTAAAGGAAGGTCGTATGATAAAACTGCTCGATTACCTGAATAACTGAGATTGGTTTGTTCTCCTCTTTTATCCTGACAAATTTTTATTATAGCGCCTAAATACTCATCTGGTGTTATTATTGTCGCCTTTATCCAGGGTTCTTCTATTTTTTTAATTTGGGTGGGGTCAGGCATATTAGATGGATTTTGTAAATCTGTAACGTCACCTTTGATGCTATAAACTTTATAAATAACTCCAGGAGTTGTAGTAATTAAATTTACGTCAAACTCTCTTTCAAGTCTTTCAGTAATAATTTCTAAATGTAATAAACCCAAAAAACCACATCTAAAACCTAAACCTAATGCGGTAGAAGATTCTGCTTCGTAAGAGAAACTTGCATCATTTAACTTAAGTTTTCCTAAACCATCTTTTAATTTTTCATATTCAGAACTATCTATTGGAAAAAGCCCACAAAAAACTACTGGTTTACTCGGCTTAAATCCTGGTAAAGGTTTTAAAATAGGGTTTAAAGCATCACATATAGTGTCTCCAACCTTTGTTTCGGATAAAGTTTTAATTCCTGCTATTATAAACCCCATTTCACCAGAGTTTAGTTTATCTATGTCTGTAGTTTTTGGAGTAAAAACTCCCACTTTTTCGATTATATACTCTTCGCTATTAGACATTAATTTAATTTTAATCCCTTTTTTTATTTCACCATTAATGACTCTAACTAAAATAACTACTCCTAAATAGGTGTCATACCAACTATCGACTAATAGTGCTTTTAGTTTCTCGGACTGTTCTCCTTTTGGAGGTGGTAAAATGTTGATTATTGCTTCTAAAATATCTTCAATTCCTTCACCAGTCTTTCCAGAACAGCTAATTGCATTTGATGTATCTATACCTATCACGTCTTCAATTTCTTTTTTAGTTTTTTCAATATCTGAAGCGGGTAAATCTATTTTATTTAATATTGGAATTACCTCATGGTTAATTTCTAATGCTTGATAAACGTTAGCCAAAGTCTGAGCTTCAACTCCTTGCGTGCTATCTACTATTAATAGAGATCCTTCGCATGCAGATAATGAGCGACTTACTTCATAACCAAAATCAACATGACCAGGAGTATCAATAATATTTAAAATATATTCCTTACCATCCTGAGCTTTGTACTTTAGTTTAACCGTTTGTGCCTTAATGGTAATACCTCTTTCTCTTTCTATATCCATAGAATCTAGGACTTGTGATTTCATTTCTCTATCCGTTAAACCTCCACATTTATGAATTATTCGATCTGCTATTGTAGATTTTCCATGATCGATGTGTGCAATTATTGAAAAATTGCGAATTCTCTCTATATCAGACATTAGGATCTTAAAGTAGCGCCAGTTGTGTTTTGGACTATAGATATAATCTTCTTGCTGATTTTTTCTATATCTTCTTCGCTTAAAGTTTTATCTTTTGGTTCAAAAGTTACATTAAAAGCAATAGATTTTTTTTCTTTTTCTATATTTTCACCTTGATAGACGTCAAAAATTTTAACTGTCTTAATTAGTTCTTTATCTATATTTTTAACTAAACTAGTTATTTCTCCAGAACTATATTTTTCATCAATAACAAAAGCAAAATCTCTTACTACTTTTTGATAATCTGAAACAATAAATTGTGGTTTGTTTTCTCTAATTTTTTTTCTTAACTCTGGAATATTCTCTAAAAAAATCTCAAAACCTAATACATTTTCAACTTTTAGATCTAATTTCTTTATAATTGCTGGATGAATTTCTCCAAAAAATGCTAATTCTGGACCATTAAGGGATCCTAATGATAGTTGTCCAGATCTTCCAGGGTGATACCATTTTTTTGTTTTGTTGCTAACTAGTATTTTGGAATTATCAACACCAATCTCATTTAAAGTTCTTATAACATCATTTTTTATATCAAAAACATCAAAACTTCTTTCTTTTTCAATCCAGTTCTTTCTTGAATGTTTTCCAGTTTTAATTGCACCAATCATTATTGATTGCTGACCAGGTTCCTTTCCTTGAAACACTGGACCAATTTCAAACAACATTAAATCTTCAAAGTTCCTATTAATATTTTTTTTTGCTCCTATCATCAAATTAGAGTAAAGAGATGATCTCAAAACATCTAAATCATTTGATATTGGATTAGATAATCTAATTTCAGATTTTAACTGAGAAAAAAGATTATCTACTTTTGAATCTGTAAAAGACCAAGTGACAGCTTCTGTAAAACCTTTTGATGCTACAGCTCGTTGAGAAAAATGAAATAATTTTTGCCTACTATTTAATGTTTCTTTAATATTTTCTTTTTCTGGCGTAATAAGAGGTATCTTGTTGTATCCTTTTATTCTTACAAGTTCTTCAATAAGATCTATATCTTCTTTGAGATCTGGCCTCCATGATGGAGGAAGAACTTTAATATTTTTTTTTCCATCTTTAACTTTGCAGCCTAATGAAGATAATATTTTTTTAATGTCAGAATTTGTTATTGAAAAACCTATTACATTTGAAAATTTTTTATAATCTAAGTTTATTAATTTAATATTTTTTTTCAAACTACCTACAATTGATAATTTACTAGGTTCTCCACCACATATATCCAAAACCATACACATTGCTAATTCTAATCCCATTTTTATTGAATTTGGGTCTATACCTCTTTCAAATCTATATTTAGCATCAGTATCAATATTTAAATTCTTCGCAGTTCTTCTAATTTCTGAAGGGTAAAAATACGCAGACTCTAATAAAATATTCTTAGTTGAAAATTCTGTACCTGAACTAGTTCCACCAATAATTCCACCAAGTCCTAAAACGCCTGATTTATCTGTAATTGCGCACATATTATTATCAAGTGTGTATTTTTTGTTATCCAGAGCCTCAAAAGATTCTCCTTTTTTTGAATTTCTTACTATTATTTCTTTGTTAATTTTATCTGAATCATAAGCGTGCAAAGGTCTATTCAAATCAAACATTATATAATTTGTAATATCTACGATTGCTGAAATAGGTTTTAAACCCAAAGATACAATTTTTCTTTTAAGCCAATCTGGACTTTCTTTATTTTCAACATTTTTTATATATATACTTCCAAAAATTGCACAACCTTGGTTTTTTTCTTTAATTATTGAAACTTTAATTGGTTGTTTAAATTTTTGACTTATTTTTATTGGTGGCTGTTTTCTCAACTGACCTAAGCCTGATGCAGCTAAATCTCTAGCAATACCTCTAACACCCAAGCAATCTGGTCTATTAGGTGTAATAGATATATCTATAACTTTCTCAGCAGAACTTTTAAAAAAAAATTCGCCTATTGTTTTTTCATTATTCTTTAATTCAATAATTCCATCTTTGTCTGAAGATTGATTAAGTTCATTTCCAGAACAAAGCATACCATAGGATTCCACACCTCTAATTTTTGCTACTTTTAACTTCATTTTTGTTTTTGGGATAACTGCCCCTGGAGGAGCATAAACAGTAAATAATCCATCTCTAGCATTTGGAGCTCCACAAACAACTTTTACTAAATTCTTTTTACCAACATTAACATCACAAATTTTTAATTTATCAGCATTTGGGTGTTTTTGAGATTTAACAACTTTACAAATAATAAAATTATCCAAATCACTATCTGGCGCCTTTACATTTTCAACCTCAAGACCAATTTCAGTTAAGCGCTCCACTATTTGTTTTATATTTGCTTTGGTCGATAAATGGTTTTTTAACCACGACAAAGAAATTATCATCTGCTAAGTCCTCTATAGTTGGTTGGAATATCTAGTGGATCAAACCCATAAAATTCTAACCACCTAATATCACTTTCAAAAAAAGCTCTAAGATCATTAATTCCATATTTCAGCATAGCCAACCTGTCTATTCCAACACCAAATGCATAACCTTGATATTGTTTTGGATTTACTTTTGCGTTTTTAAGAACATTAGGGTGAACCATGCCACAACCAAGAACTTCCAACCATTTATCACCTTCACCAACTTTAATTTTTCCATTTTCTATTTTGTATCCAATGTCAACCTCTGCTGAAGGTTCTGTAAAAGGAAAATGGCTTGGTCTAAATCTTATTTTAACTTTTTCTACTTCAAAAAATTTTTTTACAAAATAATATAAGCAACCTTTAAGATGTCCCATATTAATATTTTTATCAATATGTAACCCTTCTAATTGATGAAACATTGGTGAATGTGTTTGATCGCTATCACATCTATAAGTTCTGCCAGGTGCAATTATTTTGAACGGCGGTTTACCTTTTAACATTGTTCTGATTTGAACTGGAGAAGTATGAGTTCTTAAAAGTAAATCTTTAGATTTATCAAGATAAAAAGTATCATGCATATCTCTTGCTGGATGATTTTCAGGAGTATTAAGAGCGGAAAAATTATAATATTCAGTTTCAACATCTGGGCCTTCTTCAACAGAAAAACCAATTTCAGAAAAAATAGAAGTTACTTCATCTATAACTTGAGAAACTGGATGAATCTTTCCAGAGAGATATGTTCGTCCTGGTAATGTCACATCTATTTTTTCATTTTTAAGTTTTTGATTAATTACCGTCTGGTCAAAATCATTGAACTTTTTTTCAATAATTTCTGTTACTTTTTTTTTTAAAAAATTTAGTTTTGACGCGTATTCTTTTCGGTCACTTTGGTTTAATTTTCCAATTTTTTTAAAAAGTTCGGTAATAATTCCCTGCTTTCCAAAAATTTCAGTTTTAATAGAATCTAGCGTGTTATGATTGTTTGCGCTTTTTATTTTATTTACAATATCAGATTCAATTTGATTAAAATTTTCCATATCAAAATCTTTTCTAGTAATTCTTCGATCTATTAAAGATAATCGAATTATTCTTATTAGTTAAGTGAGGATTGTACTTTTTTTACAATAGATTTGAACACTTCTGGATTATTATAGGCAATATCTGCCAAAACTTTTCTATCGAGCTTGATTCCTGACTTATTAAGACCATTTATAAATTTTGAATAAGTTATTCCTTCGGCTCTTACTCCAGCATTTATTCTTTGTATCCAAATAGATCTAAATTCTCTTTTTTTTGTCCTTCGGTCTCTGTAAGCATATTGCATTGCTTTTTCTAAAGCTTGCTTAGCTATACGAATTGTGTTTTTTCTTCTTCCGTATTGGCCTTTAACTTGTTTTAAAACTTTTTTGTGTCGCGCGTGACTAGTAACTCCTCTTTTTACTCTTGCCATTTTATCCTCTCAAACTGTAAGGCATATATGATTTAACAATTTTTGAATCTTGTTTAGACATAATTGTTGTGCCTCTTTGTTTTCTTATTTGCGAATTTGTTCGTTTAATCATTCCATGTCTTTTACCTGCTTGTGACATTTTAACTTTACCTTTAGCAGTGAATCTAAATCTTTTTTTAGCTGAACTTTTAGTTTTTAATTTAGGCATAAAATTAATGCAGTTTATACGAATTTTATATTTGATTTACAATAAAATTATACTGGCTGAACTATCATAGTCATCTGCCTACCTTCTAACTTTGGTCTTAGTTCGACTTTTCCTAGGTTTGCGGTATCACTTATAATACGATTCATTAATTTATGGCCTAGATTGGTATGCTGCATTTCTCTTCCTCTAAATTTAACTGTAAATTTGACTTTATCACCCTTTTCTAAAAATTTTTGGGCATTTTTAATTTTAAAACTATAGTCATGAATTTCTGTAACAGGTCTAAGCTTAATTTCTTTTAAATTTACGATCTTTTGTTTCTTTTTGGCTTTGTTTGTTTTTTTTTGTAAATCATACTTAAATTTACCAATATCAATAATTTTACAAACTGGTGGACTTGCATTAGGTGAAATTTCAATTAGATCTAGGCCTTCTTGTTTAGCTATACTAATTGCTTCTTGTGTAGCAAGGGTTCCAAGATTTTTTCCATCACTACTTATAACTTGAACTTGTTGTGAACGAATTCTTTCATTAGTTCTTGGACCTTTAGGTTTTGTTCTTCTTTGAAAATAATTTTGTTTTTGAAAAGCCACTTAATTTATAGGAAATTTATTATTTTTAGATATTTGTTTAACTGCAAGATCAAGTAAAAGCGTTTCTTGTTTTTCTGATCCTAGTTTTCTAATTGTAACACTTTTGTCATTTGCTTCTTTCTGACCACAAATTAATAGTAGCGGTACTTTAGATAGCGAGTGTTCTCTAATTTTATAATTTATCTTTTGGTTTTTTAAATCCACTTCTGTGTTTATACCTGCTTTCGTGCATTGTTCAAATATTTTTTTTGCATAATCATCAAATTCTGTCGCAATAGGAAGAACAACTACCTGGAGAGGAGCTAGCCATAATGGTAATTTACCTGCATAATGTTCAATTAAAATTCCTATAAACCTTTCTAGTGAACCAAAAAGAGCTCTATGTAGCATAACTGGAATTTTTTTAGATCCATCACTAGAAATATATGAAGATCCAAGTCTTGAAGGAAGGTTTAAATCTACTTGTAAAGTTCCACACTGCCAGTCACGACCAATAGCATCTCTTAAAACAAATTCTATTTTGGGTCCATAAAATGCTCCTTCACCTTTATTAATTTCATAATCCAATTTTGATTTTTTAACTGCTTCAAGCAGTGCACTTTCTGCCTTGTCCCAAATTTTATCATCTCCTACTCTTGTTTCGGGTCTATCTGAATATTTTAATAAAACATTTTCAAAACCTAAATCTTTATAAATTTCTAATATCAAATTAGTTACAGTTAGACATTCGTCAGTAATTTGTTCTTCTGTGCAAAAAATATGAGCGTCATCTTGCGTAAAAGCTCTAACTCTTAGTAAACCATGTAAAGAGCCAGAAGGTTCATACCTATGAACTTTACCAAACTCTGATAATTTAAGAGGAAGATCTCTATAACTTTTCAGACCTTGGTTAAATACTTGGATGCATCCTGGACAATTCATTGGTTTGATTGCAAAAATTTTTTTATCTGGCGTTTCTGAAGTATACATATGTTCACCAAATTTTTCCCAATGGCCTGACTTTTCCCACAACGATTTATCTAATATTTCTGGGGTATTAATTTCTTTATAACCAGCATTTTTTTGTTTTAATCTCATGTAATTTATAAGAGTTTGAAACAAGGACCATCCTTTGTAATGCCAAAAAACTGCTCCTGGACTTTCTTCACGAAAATGAAATAAATCCATTTCTTTTCCGAGTTTTCGATGATCTCTTTTTTCTGCCTCTTCTAATCTTGTCAGATATTTTTCTAAATCTTTTTTATTACTCCAGCATGTTCCATATATTCTTTGTAACATTTCATTTTTTGAATCTCCTCGCCAATAAGCTCCAGAAACTTTTGTAAGCTTAAAAGCTTTACCGATTTTCCCTGTAGAAGGTAGGTGGGGACCTTTACATAAATCATGCCATTTTCCATGGTGATATACAGAAAGTTCTTCATTTTTAGGAATATCTTCTATTATCTCGGCTTTGTAATGTTCGCCAATTTTTTTAAAATGTTTGATAGCTTCTTCTCTTTTCCAAACCTCTCTTTTAGTTAAATCATTTCGATCAACTATTTTTTTCATTTGATTTTCAATATTTTTAAGATCACCGTCTGTAAAAGGTTCTTTTCTAGAAAAGTCGTAGTAAAAACCATTTTCAATGACTGGACCAATTGTTACTTGAGTTTTTGGAAATAATTCCTGGACTGCCATAGCTAGTATATGAGCTGTGTCGTGTCTAATAACTTCTAAACCTTCTTTATCTTTAGATGTAATAATTTTTACAACCACATCATTTTTAATTTTAAAGCTTAAATCTTTTAGTTCACCGTTAACACTCATTATACAAGCATCTTTAGCTAAAGATTTACTGATTTTGTTTGCAATTTCAAAACCATCTATTGTTTTTGAAAATGGGATTTTTTTACCATCTGGCAGTTTTATATTAGACATTTATTTAGATAACCCCATCAATTTTTTATATTCAGAAAAGGTTGTCCGGCACATTTTATCAACATCAAATTTGTTTAATATATTTTTTCTACCTTCAACCCCAGTAGTTTTCAATAAATCGTATTTCGTTTGCATTACTTTTGACATTAAATCAGCTAAATCAATTGGGTCTTCATTTTTGTATAAATAGCCAGTTTTATTTTCAATTATAGTTTCTGTTGAACCTCCGATATTACTCGCAATAATTGGAACTTGCATAGCTTGAGCTTCTACAGAAACTCTTCCAAAAGCTTCTGGTTCAATAGAGCAAGAACAAACTAAATTTGCGAGACCATAGGCTACAGGCATTTCTTCACAATGGTCTATGAATTTAATTAAGTTTTGTAATCTATGTTTTGCTACTAAATCAATTAATTGTTTCTTATAAACATTTCTACCTTGGTCATTACCAAGAATAATCGCCTCAAAAGATGGTATGTCACTTTTTTCAGTAAGTAATTTAATAGCTTCTATAAATATTTTTTGACCTTTCCAAGATGTAAGTCTTCCTGGTAATAAAATTATAAATTTATTTCTATCTATATTATTTTTTTTTGCAAATTGGTCTAATTTTATTGGTAAAATTTTTTGAGGATTATAATAATTTGTATTTATTCCTCTAAAAATTACTAAAAGCTTTCTTTTTTTTCCTAAGAAAAAACTTCCATAATTTTGATTTATATGTGAAAAAATAAAATTAGATCCTGCTATTACTAAATCAGATCTTACCATTATTGAATTATAAAATTTTTTTATTTTACTTCTAAAATTATATGTTCCATGAAAAGTACTGACAATTTTTCTAAAAGTTAATTTAGAAGCCAAAAAACAAGACCATGCTGGTGCACGACTCCTCACATGCACAATATCAATATTATATATAAGTATTAATAAAAATAACAACATTGCATTAATTAAAATCAAAATAGGGTTTTTTGAGTGCACTGGTAATTTAAAAATTTTTACTTTTTTTTTATCTATAAACTTTAATAATTCTCCTCCATTTGTGGCTATATATGATTTGCAGCCTTGTTCTGGTAAAAAATGTGCCAAATCATAACAACCTGTTTCTGCACCCCCATAACCTAGGTGTGGAATTACTTGTAATATTTTAATTTTTTTTTCCATTATTTTTAAATATGATAATATGTCACATGAACTATAAAAGATCCAAATATTTTACAACTCATAACAAAAGAAAAATTAAATATTTATTAATTAAAGAAAATAGCCAGATTGGGGTAGTTTTTTTTCATGGTTTCATGTCAGATATGCTTGGTGCAAAACCAAGCGCTATTCAAAAATTCTGCAGGAAGAAGAAAATAAGTTTTTTGAAATTTGAATATTCTGGACATGGGAAATCTAATGGCAAATTTATTGATGGAAATATATCTAGATGGACAAATGATGCAAAAGGATTAATTAAATCAAAATTAAAAAATAATAAAAATTTAATCTTTATAGGATCTAGTATGGGTAGTTGGATAGCATTAAACTTATTTTCTATTTTTAAAAAAAAAATAGCAGGATTTATTGGAATAGCTTCTGCGCCAGAATTTCTGGAAAATTTAATGTGGAGAAAGTTTAATAAAAAGATAAAAAGAATTATAATAAAAAAAAAAATTTATTATTTAAAAAGAGATAGTTTTACTTACCCTATAACTAAACAGCTAATTTTCGATGGAAGAAAAAATAAAGTATTAAATAATAAAATTAATTTAAAAATACCCATATTCCTTTTTCATGGATCAAAAGATAAAGTGGTTCCAGCAAGTATTTCAAAAAAAATTATTAAAATTTGTAAAAAATCACATAAGAGATTTATTAAAATAAAAAATGGAGACCACAGTTTATCCAGAAAAAGTGACCTCAAAAAAATATGTTCTGGCTTAAATGAAATAATTAAATATATATCTCTTAACTAAATTGCTTCTAATACCTTTTTTTTTGAAGATATAGGATTTGATAGTTTATTAACCATTTCTTTCGGACAAACTTGTTTAAAATTCACAATCTCTTTTTCAAAATTTTCTAAAATATTTTTTGCAACTTTAGATTGCGTTTCTATAAAATGTTCATTAATTAATTTTTTTAAATAATTTTTCCAATATTCAACTTCTGGTATTTGCCAAATTATTGAATCTGGATTTGCATAATTTTCAAATTCATTATTTGAGTCATAAATAAATGCCATGCCTCCTGTCATGCCAGCTGCAAAATTATCTCCAACTTTACCAAGAATTACAACTGTGCCACCCGTCATATATTCACAACCATTTGAATCGCAACCTTCTATGACTGCTTCTGCGCCAGAATTTCTTACAGCGAATCTTTCCCCAGATTGCCCAGCAGCATAAAGTTTTCCTGACGTAGCTCCATAAAGAACTGTGTTTCCAATTATGGTATTTTCATTACTTACTAAGTTACTTTCGATAGGAGGCTTAATAACTATCGTTGCTCCTGAAAGTCCTTTGCCAACATAATCGTTTGCATCTCCATTTAAATTTATTTTTAGACCTTTTACTGCAAAGGCTCCTAATGATTGACCGGCAGATCCATTTAGATTAATTATAATAGAATCTTTTTGTAATGTTTGTTTATTAAATCTTTTATAAATGTAATGTGATAATCTTGTTCCAACAGCTCTGTGCACATTTTTTATTTCAAAAGTTTTTTCAATTTTATTTTTCTTTCCAAATTGGTTTTCTATGCTTTTATAAATTTCTTCATCTAAAGTGTCTGGAACTTTATTAATTAAATCAGAAGAACAATATCTACTATTTTCTCCTGGGTCAGCTTGAACTAAAAGTGGACTTAGGTCTAAATCATCTAAATTTGATGTTCCTCTACTAACTTGTTTTAAAAGGTCAGTTCTTCCAATAATTTCATTTAAGTTTTTAAAACCAAGATCTGATAAAATTTCTCTAACTTCTTCTGCAATAAAAGTAAATAGATTTATAACTTTTTCAGGTGTTCCTGAAAATTTTTTTCTCAAACTTTCATCTTGTGTGCAGACTCCAACTGGACAGGTGTTTGAATGGCATTGTCGGACCATTATACATCCCATTGCAACAAGAGAAGTTGTTCCTATACCAAACTGTTCTGCTCCCATCATTGCAGCTATAACCACATCTCTACCAGTTTTTATACCTCCATCAGTTCTTAGGCTAACTTTATGTCTAAGATTATTTAAAGTTAAAATTTGATTTACTTCAGTAAGTCCCATTTCCCATGGTATACCAACATGCTTAACACTAGTTTGTGGACTGGCGCCAGTTCCTCCACAATGTCCTGAAATTAATATTATATCAGCTTTCGCTTTTGCCACTCCTGCAGCAATAGTCCCAACTCCTGTCGAGGCTACTAGTTTTACACCCACCCTTGCTTTTGGATTTGATTGTTTAAGATCGTAAATGAGTTGTGCCAAATCTTCTATAGAATAAATATCATGATGTGGAGGAGGGGATATTAAAGTTACTCCAGGAGTAGAATGTCTTAGTTTTGCAATTTCTTTAGATACTTTAAACCCTGGAAGTTGACCGCCTTCTCCAGGTTTAGCTCCTTGGGCTATTTTAATTTCAATTTCACTACAGTTGTTTAAATACTCAAGTGTTACACCAAATCGTGCAGATGCAATTTGTTTTATTTTAGAATTAGCGCTATCTCCATTACTTTTTTTAACATATCTTTTTTCATCCTCTCCGCCTTCTCCGCTGCAAGAAGCTGCGCCAATTCTATTCATTGCAATAGCTAAAGTTTCATGAGCTTCAGCTGATAAAGCTCCATGAGACATGCTTCCACTACTAAATCTTTTTCTGAGATTTTCTATGTTTTCTACTTCTTTAATATTTATAGATTTGCCTAGCTTTTTAAAATCTAATAAATCTCTTAAATTTATTATTGATAAATCATGAATTCCTTGGGTATATTTTTTATAAGTTTCATACGAATTTAACGTTACTGCACTTTGTAACATGTGAATTAAATTTCCTTGAAATTGATGCGTTTCACCATTTTTCCTATATTTATAGATTCCTCCAATTGGCAGAATAGACACATTTTTTTGGAAAGCTTTTTTATGAAGTTCTTTTATTTTTTTTTCTATACCTGCAATTCCAATTCCTGATATTCTTGATATCATTCCAGGAAAATATTCTGCAACAACTGATCTGCTTAAACCTACAGCCTCAAAATTGCACCCCCCTCTATATGAACTTAAAACAGAGATTCCCATTTTAGACATTATTTTAAGTAAACCATTATCTATTGATTTAATATATCGCTGAACACATTCTTCAAAATTCATTTTTCCAAATAATTTTTTTTCGTATCTTTGGTTGATTGAATCAAAAGCAATATAAGAATTTATTGTTGTTGCACCTACGCCCAATAGAACAGCAAAAGAATGTGTATCCAAAACTTCTCCTGTCTGTACATTAATTGATGCAAACCCTCTTATACCTAGATTCACGAGTCTTGAGTTTATGGCGCCAATAGCTAAAGCCATCGGTATTGAAGCCATTTTTTCATTAATTCCTTTATCACTTAAAATTAAATGTTTTCCACCTTCGCGTACTGCAATTTCAGCTTCGAAACGCAGCTCGTTTAATCTTTTTTTAAGACCATTCTCAATATTAAATGTACAATCTAAAACCCTTATACTTTTTTTGAAAAAATCTGTAAATTTATCAAATTGTGAATTTGATAAAACTGGACTATCAAGAACATATATATTTTCTTCCGTTAAATTTTCAAAATCAAGAATATTACCTGTGTTTCCAAAACGAGTTTTTAAACTCATAACTTCATTTTCTCTTAAAGAATCAATTGGAGGGTTTGTCACTTGACTAAAGTTTTGTCGAAAAAAATGTGATAAAGGTCTATATTTATCAGATAACACTGCTGTTGGTGTATCGTCACCCATTGATCCAACTGCTTCTTTTGTATCTTCTACCATTGGATGTAAAATAAGTTCTAAATCCTCAATATTCATTCCAGCTAAAAATTGTCTACGTCTTAATTCATCTCCTGAATAGAGAAATTTTTCTTTCGATATATTAAATTTTTTATCCAAATCTACTATTTGCTTGTTATATTTTTTATAATCTTTTGAAATCTTATTTTTAAGATTTTTGCTATCAAAAACTTGACCTTTATCAAGATCAATGGCAATTGCTTGGCCTGGTCCCAATCTACCTTTAAAAATAATTTTTTTGTTTGAAAATGGTATCATTCCTGTTTCTGATCCAGCAAATAAAAGTTTGTCAGAAGTAACTGTATATCTTAAAGGACGTAAACCATTTCTGTCTTGAGCTGCAATAATCCATTTACCATCTGTTGCAGAAATAGCTGCTGGTCCATCCCATGGTTCAATAGTGCTATTTAAAAAATTAAATAACTGTTGATGTGATTTTGATACTGTTTTTCGTCTCTTTGACCATGCGTCTGGTATCAGCATAAGTTTTGTAAGTGGAACTGATTTGCCAGATCTGATAAGTAACTCAAATATATTGTCTAGCGCAGCTGAATCTGAATTACCCGATGTGATAACCGGTTTTAAAGATTCAATATCTTTAAAAAGTTTACTTCTCATATCTTGTTCGTGAATTTTCATCCAATTCATATTTCCTTTAATAGTGTTTATTTCTCCATTATGAGCCAATGTTCTGAAAGGTTGAGCTAAATCCCAACTTGGAAAAGTATTTGTGGAATATCTTTGATGAAAAATTGCAAATCTTGAAATAAAACGCTTATCCATTAAATCAGGATAAAATTCAGATAAAGCTTCTGCCAAAAACATACCCTTATAAACAATTGATCTTGAGCTAAACGAAGATATATAAAAATCTTTTAATTTTAATAAATTTGATTGTTTTTCAATCTTTTTTCTTACAACAAATAAATCTCTTTCAAGCTCATCATCTTTTAAACTCATGTTATTTGATTTAAAAATTACTTGAACTATTTCAGGTCTATTGTTCTCAGCTTTGACCCCAAGAACTTTTGTATTAACCGGAACTTGTCGCCACCTATAAATATAATAATTTTTATTTAATAACTCGTTTTCTACTATAGTTTTACATTTTTCTTGCGAAGAATAGTCATTTCTTGGTAAAAAAATCATACCGACGCAAATTTTTCCATCATCATGTCTTCGTCCCGCATTCTCGATTCGTTCTATGAAAAAATCTCTTGGAATTTCAATAAGAATTCCTGCGCCATCACCAGTTTTACCATCAGCGTCTACTGCTCCACGATGCCATACAGCTTTTAAAGCCTGAATTCCATACTCTACAATTTTTCTTGATTTTTTCCCTTCTGTTGATGCAATAAAACCAACTCCACAAGCATCGTGTTCATAGCTAGGGCTATATATATTTTTTTGAATTAATTTTTTTAAATTTTTTTTATATAGTTGCATTTTATGCTGCTTTAATTTTATTTATTTTTTTTCTTTCTAAATATTTTTGAATAGATGATGCCACATCTCGCCCATCTCTTATTGCCCAAACCACTAAGGATGCACCTCTGGTAATATCACCTGCTGCAAAAATCCCTGATATATTTGTTTCCATCGTTTTTATATTAATTTTAATAGTTCCCCACTCAGAAACTAAAAGATTCTGATTATTAAATAATTTTGGTAAATCCTCAGGATCAAACCCAAGAGCTTTTATTGCTATATCAGCTTTTATCTCAAAATCAGAATTTAGCAAGGGTTCAGGTTTTTTTCTACCAGAAGAGTCTGGTTTACCAAGTTTCATTTTTTCAACTATTAATGATGAAACTTTTTCAGAACCAATAAATTTCTTAGGGTTTGACTGCCAGATAAATTCTATTCCTTCTTCTTCTGCATTTTTTACTTCTCTTAACGATCCTGGCATGTTTTCTTTATCTCTTCTGTAAAGGCATTTTACTGATTTAGCATCTTGTCTTATTGCTGTTCTAACACAATCCATAGCAGTATCGCCGCCGCCAATTACAACAATGTTTTTATTTTTAGCATTAAGTGTTCCATTCTCAAACTTTTCAACTTTGTCACCTAAGCCTTTTCTATTTGAAGCAGTTAAAAATTCCATAGCAGGGAAAATATTTTTTAAATTATGACCAGGAATATTAATTTCTCTGGGTTTATATACGCCAGTTGCAATAAGTATTGCATCATGTTTTTTTCTTAATTCTTCAAGTGACTTATTTTTTCCTACTTCTATATTTTGTTCAAATTTTATCCCGCTTTCTTTTAAAAGGTTTGTCCGTCTTTCTACTATATATTTTTCTAATTTAAAATTAGGAATGCCATAAATTAATAGTCCACCTGGTCTATCATATCTATCGTAAATAGTTATTTTATATCCTGTTTTTCTAAGCTCTTCTGCGCAAGCTAATCCTGCTGGTCCTGATCCTATAATTCCTACTGATTGATCCTTTTCTTTTTTAATTTTAATTGGTTTTATCCAACCTTTTTCCCAAGCTGTATCTGTAATGTATTTTTCAACTGAACCAATGGTTACTGTTCCATGGCCTGATTTTTCAATAACACAATTTCCTTCACATAGACGATCTTGAGGACATATTCTTCCACAAACTTCTGGCATATTATTTGTGCTATGCGCTAAATCACTTGCCTCTCGAAGTCTTCCCTCAGCTGTAAGTTTTAACCAATCTGGAATATTATTATGTAAAGGGCAGTGAACCTGACAAAATGGTACCCCGCATTGAGAACATCTACTAGATTGTTGTTTAGCTTTATCATTAATAAACTCATCATAAATTTCTTTAAAATCTTCAATTCTATTTTTGACCTTTCTTTTTTTAGGAGTCTGCTGATCAAGTTCTACAAATTTAAGCATTTTTTCAGTCATAATTTTATTTTTTTTTTCTATTTTATATCAATATAAACAAGGCTAAAAGTGATTTTAGGACATAATAGCTTACCTTTATTTTAAAAAATGTAGTAATTTTGTAATTTATATTGCATACCTGCTATGCAATAAGAATAATTAATGCTTTCATCTGTAGAAATTTTAATCTTATCTATGATACAGGGTATGTCCGAATTTCTGCCAGTTAGTTCGGCGGCACATCTTATTTTAGTTTCTAAGTATTATGACTTCCAAAACCAAAACTTATTGATTGATATATGTCTACATCTTGGATCACTGATGGCAATTATAATTTATTTTAGGTCTGATTTATTTAATTTTATAAATAATAAAAAATTTTTAATTAAAATTTTTATAGCAACTATACCAATAATTCCTGTAGGTTATTTTTTTTACAAATCTGGTTTAATTGATCAGTTAAGAAATTTAGAAGTTGTTGGTTGGTCAACTTTGATATTTGGAATATTGCTTTATATAAGTGACAAAAAAGAATTTTCTAAAAAAATTGAAAACAACTTTACTAATAAATCAGCAATATTTTTTGGATTATTTCAAGTATTAGCTTTAGTGCCTGGAGTTAGCAGATCCGGCATAACAATTACTGCAGGAAGAATGTTAGGTTTTAATAGGTTCGATTCTGCAAAAATTTCATTTTTGTTAGCTATACCTGCATTGATTGCGGCTAGCACTCTTGGGATATACAATATTTATAAAGAAGGAAGTGCAGAACTTAATTTTCTAGCTATTATTGCAGTAATATTTTCTTTTATTTTTTCTTATGTTACGATTGCATTATTTTTAAATTTTATTAGAAAATTTACTTTAAAAATATTTGTTATATATAGAATAATTCTTGCTCTTTTTTTACTAGCTATAGTTTATTTATAATTTTTTTTCATAAATTGGTGCTATTTGCGATAAGGCAATACCTCCAAGAATTAAAAAACAGCCGATAATATTATTTAATCCTAAAATTTGATCTAAAATTATCCATGCAGCTGCTGCTGCAAAAACACCTTCTAAAGAAAATATAATTGCCGCTGGTGCTGCAGAAATATTTTTTTGTGCGTATATCTGCAAAGTAAATGCAATTCCACCAGATAGCATTCCTGCATAAATTATTGATATAGATTCATTAAATATATTTTTTATTGTGATTGTTTCAAAAAATATTGCAAAAATAATTGAAATAAGTGTAACTATTAAGGCTTGTAGTGCGCCAACAAATAAAGGTAAATTAAAATTTTTTATAAATTTTCCAATAAATATTATATGCAAACTCCAAAAGAAAGCACAAAGTATAACTAGGCTATCTCCTAATCGAACAGTAGCGTTTGAAAAATCACTTAAAAGGTAAACACCTAAAATACAAAACAAAACTGATGGCCAAATGCTCCAGTGAAGAGATTTCGAATAAAATAAGAAAAGAATAATTGGAACCATTGGAACATAGAAAATTGTAAAAAAAGCAGCATTAGCTACATCTGTATAAAGTAAAGCAGACTGTTGCACGTATGTGCCTAAAAATAAAAATATACCTACCAAAAAAAGTAGTTTATAAAATAATTTTTTATTTCTGTTTATCTCTTTTATAATTTTTTTTTTTTCAAAAAATATTGCAAATGGTATTATAGATAAAAAGCCAATAAAAAATCTTGTTCCATTAAAAGTTAGTGGACCAATTTTATCCATTCCAGTATCTTGAGCAATAAATGTGGTTCCCCAAATAAAAGTACACAAAAAAGCACTAAATAAAGACATTGATTTAGACATATATTATTTAGACTGCTAATTTGTATGCAAAATCTTTACCTAGGCTTTCTTTAAGGTGTGCGCAGAATCTGGCGCCATCAGCTCCATCAATAATTCTATGGTCATAAGATAATGATAAAGGGAGCATAAGTCTGTTTTCATATTTATCTCCGATAAATACTTGTTTTTTTTCCGCTCTACCGATGCCAAGAATAGCAACTTCAGGTTGATTTATAATAGGTGTAAAAAAACTTCCTCCAATGCTTCCAAGGCTTGAAATGGTAATTGATCCACCAAAGAATTCTTTTTTATCAATTTTTAATTCTGCGGAAAGCTTGCTTACTTTCTTTAATTCTTTTCCAAGCGATGTTATGTCCTTCTTGTCCGCATTTCTAATTTTTGGAACCATTAAACCATGTGGAGTGTCTACTGCTATTCCTATATGATAATATTTTTTATATATAATTGTATTATTTTTTGAATCTAGTGACGCATTAAAATTAGGATAGTCTTTAAGTGCTTTAACAACAGCTCTAATAATAAATGCTAGCGGCGTAACTGAAATTTTTTCTCCCGTATATAAATCTCGTAAAGATTTTCTAAATGTTTCCATTTCTGTAATATCTGCCTCATCATGCTGTGTAACATGTGGTATTTCGTTCCAAGATCTTTGTAAGTGCGGCCCTGCAATTTTTTTTATCCTAGGTAAAGGTTGCTCATCAACCTCCCCGAAGTCTGTATGTTCATATTCTTGACTTACCACTTTTTTATTTTTTAATATTTTTCCTGAAAGAGAATCTTTAACAAATAATTTTATATCACTTTCAGTTACTCTTCCTTCTCTCTCTGATCCTTTTACCAAATGTAAGTCAGTACCAAGTTCTCGTGCAAATTTTCTTACTTTAGGACTCGCGCTAACTATTGGATTTTTTTTTTCATTCATTATTATAATTCAGTTGGTATAGGTTTATCTTTATCTATATTATATTTTTTTATTGCTTTATCTGCATACGTTGATGATATAAGTTGTTCTTTAGCTAATGCGCTTAAGGTATATGTTACAATATGTTCTTTATCAACTTCAAAAAATTTTCTTAAATTTTTTCTACTATCACTTCTTCCATAACCATCTGTCCCAAAAGAATAAAATGCTTTATTAATATAAGGTCTGATTTGATCAGCAAAGCTTCTTATGTAGTCCGAAGCAGCAATTATTGGTCCATCTTTTTTACTTAGACAACTTTCCACATAACAAATTTCTGGTTTCTCTTTTGGATTTAACAAATTTTTTCTTTCAACTTTCATCCCATCTTTTCTCAATTCATTAAAACTGGTCACGCTCCAAATATCACTATCAATATTATACTCTTTACTTAATATTTCTGCAGCAGATATCATTTCTCTTAAGATTGTTCCGCTACCTAACATTTGAACGTTTATTTTTCCTTTATTTTTAAATTCTTTAAATAAATACATTCCTTTAAGAATACCTTTTTCTGAATTTTTTGGAATCTCTGGGTGTTTGTAATTTTCATTCATTGTTGTCAGATAATAAAAAACATTCTCCTGATTGTCATGCATTCTTCTAAGGCCATCTTGAAAAATTATTGCGAGCTCATATGCAAATGTTGGATCGTAACTTATGCAGTTAGGTATAGTAGAAGCTAATAACTGGCTATGTCCATCTTGGTGTTGTAAACCTTCTCCTGCCAAAGTTGTTCGTCCCGATGTTGCCCCAACCAAAAAACCTCTTGCTTGAGAATCTCCTGCAGCCCAAATTAAATCCATGACTCTTTGAAAACCAAACATAGAATAAAAAGTATAGACAGGTATCATTTCTAAATCATGGTTAGTGTATGAAGTTCCTGCAGCTATAAATGATGACATTGCGCCAGTTTCTGTTATTCCTTCTTCTAAAACTTGGCCTTTTTTGTCTTCCCTGTAAGAGCTTAGTTGTTCAGAATCTTCAGGTTCATATTTTTGACCCTCATGAGCATAAATTCCAATTTTTCTAAAAAAACCCTCCATTCCAAATGTTCTAGCTTCATCAGGAATAATTGGAACTAATCTAGAAGAGATATTTTTATCTCTTAATAAATTTGTTAACATTCTAACTAAAGCCATTGTAGTCGACATTTCTCGATCGCCAGAAGATTTTAACATATTCTCAAATATATCTTTTGCTGGTTTCTTTATTGGTTTTGCAAAAGAACTTCGCTCAGGTAAATTGCCACCTAGTTTCATTCTTCTTTCTTTTAGATATTTAATTTCATCAGAATTTTCACTTGGTTTATAAAACTCTATATTTTTAACCTGTTTATCAGTAAGAGGAATATCGAAACGATCTCTATAGTAAAGTAAATCTTCTTCTCCTAATTTTTTTTGTTGATGTGTTATGTTTATACTTTCTCCAGATTTTCCCATACCGTATCCTTTAATAGTTTTTGCTAGAATTACAGTAGGTTTGCCTTTAGTTTTCATTGCTTCTTCGTAAGCCGCATAAACTTTATGTGGATCATGGCCACCTCTATTTAATTTCCATATATCTCTATCTGTCATCGAAGAAACTAAATCTTTTAGCTCAGGGTATTTTCCAAAAAATTTTTCCCTGACGTAGGATCCATTATTAGCTTTAAATGCTTGATATTCTCCATCAACACATTCATTCATTCTCTTTATTAATAAGCCACTTTTGTCTTTTGATAACAATTGATCCCAATAAGAGCCCCAAACAACTTTAATTACATTCCAGCCAGCACCTCTAAATATTCCTTCAAGCTCTTGAATAATCTTTCCATTTCCTCTAACCGGACCGTCTAATCTTTGCAAATTACAATTAATAACAAAAATAAGATTATCTAATTTCTCTCTCGAAGCTAAGCTAATAGCTCCTAAAGATTCTGGTTCATCAGTTTCTCCATCTCCTAAGAACGTCCAAACCTTTCGGCCCTCATCTTTTATTAAACCTCTATTAATTAAATATTTTGTAAACCGAGCTTGGTATATTGATAACACGGGACCTAGACCCATAGATACAGTTGGAAACTGCCAAAATTTTGGCATTAACCATGGATGAGGGTATGATGATAATCCATCTACACCTACTTCTTGTCTAAAATTCCCTAATTGCTTTGCCGACAACCTTCCTTCTAGAAATGCTCTTGCATACATTCCGGGTGCACTATGTCCTTGAAAATATACTAAATCACCAGCAAATTTATTATTTTTTCCACGCCAGAAATGATTCATCCCTACATCATAAAGAGTAGCTGCAGAAGCAAATGTTCCTATGTGACCACCAAGTTCTGAGTTTTTTTTATTTGCTTTAACTACCATAGCCAAAGCATTCCACCTAACTAAAGACCTAATTCTCCTTTCTATATTTTGATCGCCAGGAGATTTTACTTCTTGGTCAGCAGGTATCGTATTTATATATGGTGTAATTCGAGTTATTGGTTGGTGCGACCCTTCTTTATAAGCCTCGTCGCTTAATTTTTTTAATAAATAATGGGCACGGTCAGTACCATCTTTTTTTATAACTGCTTCTATTGAATCTAACCATTCCTGTGTTTCTATTGAGTCAATATCAGAACCGTGCGGACGGGCAAAGACCTTGTTCTTTTTTTCATTAATCTCTTTTTTAGATTCTTCAATTATAGAAGATTCTGCTTGTTTAATTATTTTTTCTGTTACAGGTAAGATATTTTCTTCTTTTTTTATAATAGATTTTTTCTCTACTTTTTTTTTCTCAGTAGAAATATTTTCATTTTTTCCACCGTTTTCAATAGAAGCCAAAATGCTTCCTTTTGACACTTTGTCACCTATTTTAACTTTTAAAGAAGAAATTTTTCCACCAAATGGAGATGGTACTTCTACGCTAGATTTATCACTTTCAAGCGTTACTATTGGGTCGTTAGTTTTTATAATATCTCCAACCTTGACTAAAATCTCAATGATTTCAACGCTTTCAAAGTCGCCTATATCTGGAACAATAATTTCAGTAGACATAATTATGAATATATTTATAACACAATTTCATCTTTTTTCAGCCATGTAAATATTATCAGTGGTCATATGACATTAATTTTTAGAAATATAACAAAACTATTAAAGCCAAATTATAACAATCTAGATGCAAAATTTTGGGTTCAAAGAGTAATTTTAAAAAAATATTTAAGAAAAAATAAATATTTATTATAAATAGCTTTTAATGCTTATTTAAAATTTAATCCACGAATGTGATCCATCGCAAAATGGTGGGCGTTTACTTTGTTTGCATCCACAAAAATCAAGTTCTTCATTTATATCTGCAACAAATTTAATAGGCTCAAATTTTCCATCTTTTTTATGTGAGCTGTCACAAAATGGTTGTTTGTTAGATAGGCCACAGGAACACCAAAAATATGTTTTTTCTTTTTCAACTTTAATTGTATATGGATTTTTTTGTGGAATTTTTGGGTTGTTCATAAATTAATAATAATTTATTATAATTTATTATATTTGACTGCCGTCTGAAGTAGCAACTTTTTTTTTATTATAATTTCCAAATAATTTTTTAAATCCTAAAGAAATATCAAAAGCAATTCTGGCTCTTTTTTTTGCAGTTATTTTAACCAATGAATTCCATATTTTAGTCCAATTACCCTTAATCATATCTTTAATTATTTGTTGAGTTAAGATTGTTATTTTAAACAAGGGAAGAATTATTTTTAATAAATTATACAAAACAAAACTTAATTTTAATTTTCTCATTTTTTCATTTACTAAAAAAGACATTATTTTTGGAGAAATGCCAACATTAATTGTTACATACTCATTTAATAAAAAATGAAGATCATTTAAAAAAGTTGGTCGACAGCCATGATAGTGTTTACGATAAATGTCATTGACATCATCCTTTACTATTCCATCAGCTTTTGCTTTTCTATAAAGGTCAGTTCCTGGATAAAAAAGTAATGAAAATAAATTTAACTTATAAGGAGTTGGGAGTTTTGATAAAAACATTAAAGTTTCTATTGCGTCCTTATTTGTGTCCCAAGGGCTGTCTAAAATAATATCATAATACGCGCTTACTTTACTTTTATAATCATTAACCATTTCAACTGCTTTCATTACTTCTTCATTGCTGTGCGGACGTTTATAAAGCACTTTTGTGTCTTCCCCAGCAGTTTGTATACCCATTCTCATTTCAGTCAAACCAGCATCAACTAATACAGATAGCTTATCTCTTTTAAGAGTTGATGGAGTCGCTCCAGTTATCATTAATGGTAATTTAATTTTTTCTTTATATTTTTTTGAAAAATCTTTTATATCTTCCAAAGAATGCAAAAAGAAAGCATCGTCATCAAATTTTATTTTACCAATATACGAAAGATTTTTCTTAACCCAAAGTAATTCATTAATTATATGATCAACACTTCTTTTTCTTATTGGTTTTTGATGAGGGTACATCGCAAGAGTTGCGTTGTTAACACAGAATGTACAAGCAAAAGGACAACCTCTTGTTGGTTGGGTCATGTAAATATCATTATAGCTGGCTAGGTTATCTAATTTCATTTTAGCAATACTGCTGTCATTTTTATTTAAAGTAAAATCTGTCACATTGAGAGTGTAATGGTTTCTGTAATCATAATCAGGATATGGAATTTCATCTAAAGATTTAAACATAGATCCCGCAGAACCAGGCAAAGGTCGGTGACCATTATTAATTTTTTTCCCGTTTGTTTTGAAACCCATGCCTTTGACATCAAAATAATATTCTCCTTTTTTCATTTTTCTTGTCAATTCCACCATTGCTTCTTCGCTTTCACCAATACAAACCATATCTGCATGATCTAAACATTCGTCTGGTCTTACTGTTGGGTGTGTCCCTCCCCATACAACTGGAATATTGTAATGCTCTTTTATTTTTCTTGTAACCTGAATTGCGTTATCCCAAAAATTTGACATTAGTGTAATTCCAACTAAGTCAGAATCTTTTGTTAATTTTATTAGATCATTCATTGTTTTTTCTTCGTATCTGTCTCTAAATTCTCTTGGTAGAAAAAACATGTCAACTTCATGACCTTCTCTTTTAAGGCATGATGAGATTGTTCTTAAGCCAAAAGATTGGACATCTGGATACAATGATAAAAGACTTATTTTCATAAAAATACTATAACAGTTTTAATACAAAAAAAAACCTTCGTTTGAAATATACTTAATATTTATCTAAAAATTATATATATTTTGATAAATATAAATAAAAATTAAGCGCCTGTAGCTCAATTGGATAGAGCGCTTGGCTACGGACCAGGAGGTTCTGGGTTCAACTCCTAGCAGGCGCGCCAAAAGGAATTTATGTCGAAAAGGTATAGTGGAAAATCTTTCAAAGACTCGAGTATAATGAAAAAAGGTAAATTAAGTTTTAAAGAAAAAAGAAAATTGAAAAGAGAAAAAAGAAAAAAAAAATGAATTTTAGTTGGATAAAAAAGATATCTTTACAAAGGGCGGTTATATATTTTTTTACTTTTATAAGTATCTTTGTACTAATTTTAACAATATTGTTTTAATATTATGAGTAAAGAATTTGAGCAAATAAGTATTAAGCCAGGTTTTATGAAACATAATGGTGGGCTTTTATTTAAAAAAATCTCTGAAAATGAATATGAATTTAAAACAACCATAAATGAAAATCATCTTAATGCTGCAGGTATTACCCATGGAGGATTTATATCAGCTTTCGTTGACGCTGGCTCCGGTACTGCCGCCCATAGAGCCGCTGGACAAAATCCATGTGTTACAATTTCTTTAGATCTAAAATTTATTTCAGCAATAAGACTGGGTAAAGATTTAATCGGAAAAACAAAAATTCAAAAAAAAACTAAATCAATGGTTTTTTTAACATGTGAACTAACTTCAGAAAATAGAATTGTTGCAACCGCTTCAGGTGTTTGGAAAATACTAAAATTATCTGGCGCTGGACCAGGCGGGTAATGCTTTATATATATATATTGCAGGATAGCTAAATACTAAAGTAGATAAAAAAGTATTACCAAAAAATGGGATTGCTAAAATATAACACTCAATTAAACCACTTAAACTTTTTTCATATGGAAGATCATTTATTCCTGGGCTCCCTAAAGCCCAAACACCAAAGTTAGAAATTATAAAGAAAGTAAGTGAACCAGCAAATCCATAAAAAAATAAATTTTTTAAATTTATTTTTTTACTAAATTTATAAAAAGTATATGAAATTAATATTAGAGACAGATAAACAAAAATCATATTTTCATAAAAACCTATGAATAGATCAGCTATCAGCATTGAAACAATCAATGTTATAAAAGATAAATAAATATTTTTAAAAAAATAACCACTCATTATTGCAACAGCAATAACTGGGGTAAAGTTTATTGGGTGTGGCATTAATCTTGCTAGAGCTAAAATTAATATCAAACTAATTGGAAAAATTTGTTTTTTAGAAATATAATATAAGTTTTTCATAGTTATTTTTTATTTATACCTGTCTATTTAACATATTATTCTGATTAGTAGAAATTTTATTTCTACTTTCTAATGCCTTTAAAACCTTTTTTTTTTGTCCATTGGTATAAAATAACCAATTTGCTATTTCTTCTTGAGTTCGTCCACAACCTATACACAAACCACTTTCTTGATCAGTGGTACAAATATCATTGCAAGGTGAATCTATCATGCTAATAGGATTTTCTTATTCCAAAATTATAAGATCTTTCCATCCCAGCATAATCAAGCGCTGTATTATACCCTTCATCAAAAATGTTATAGAGTTTAAAATAAGCTTTATAACCAGGTAAATCATAATCTACCGCTAAGTTATTTACCAAATAATCATCTAATATTACGTCCACCCAATTAACCCCATCCGCAACTGATCCTGCTGAATTATTGTTTCCATAATCTCTCATTTCATCTGAGTATTTAGTTTGTAATGAAAAATTCATTTTTTTTATACTAGGGATGCGAAAATTTGTTGTTAAATTTATATTATGTTTTGGTACTCGCACCATTCTTCTAGACTGAGCAATACCACAAGAACAGTGATTATCTTCTGTATAATCTATCCAATCAGCGCCATCATAAGAATTGGTATAAGTATAATTAAAATCAAAGTTCAAAAAATCACTTTTTTTCCATTTAGACATAAGTTCTATTCCCTGTGATTTAACTACTGCATTTTGGTTGTGAGTATTTTCATTAACATCAGCCGAACCATCTTTCCATGCATCTATTGTATCAAAATATCTATGATCAAAATAAGTTAAATCAAATTTTACCCCAGAGTTAACAAAAGTTTTTTCAACTCCTAAATCCCAACTTTCTCCTCTTTCTGCATAAGGAATAGGGCCACCTCCTGTTCCATTCCAAATTTTATGCATTTCGAAAAGGGAAGGAAATCTAAAACTAGTTCCATACGATGTTTTTAATTTTGTTAATTTGTCATCAAAAAGATATGCTAGTGAAGCTCTATGACTGTCTTCGTCGCCAGCTTCATCATGTTCATCATGTCTTGCTCCTGCTGTTGCAAATAAATTTTTAGTTAATCTAGTTTGATAATCTATATATTGAGAAGTTACTACTGAACTAAGTGTATCATCATTGCCAGATTTTTCATAATCATATGCGTCGTCTTCTCTTTCAACACCAAATGTTATGCTATTATCCAGATTAATATTATATGAGCCTGCATACGTATAAACATCACGTTCTCCAAAATAAGAGTCTTCTTGCATCATATTACTAAATTGACCCGGCTCGTCATAGGATCTGCTAGAATAAAAATGGGAATATGTAAAATTATTAGTAAATTGGTCATTTAGTTTGTAAATTAAACCTACATTACCGTTAGCTTCTTTAGTGTGCTCCGTGGCATTGTCTAACATATTTGTGACGGACGAATTATCAACACCGTCATAATGTGAAAAGGTATCCATAAATCTGAAATTACTTTGAAATTTTAAGATATCAGAAATTTTACGACCATAATTAGCAACAACAGTTCCGTTTCTATAAAGATCTTTTTCGTCATTATCAGTCATAGCTGACATTCCAGCTGTTTCGAATCTTTCAAGACCTAAATAGAAATCATTTTTTTCATCTGCGCCTGCTATAGAACCTAAAATATTATAAATTGAATTAGATCCAGTGTTGGCTGAAAATTCTTTTTGTATTCCTGGTTTACCTCTTTTTGTGGTAATGTTTATTGTTCCTCCCATAGCTCCACTTCCATAAATTGAGCTTTGATTTCCTTTTAAAATTTCAACTCTTGAAATTTGACTTTTTAAAAGATCATCAAAATAATAATCACCACTAACCATGCTTGGATCTGACATTTTAACTCCATCGATGTAAACTGTAGAGTATCTTTTTGGAAGACCTCTCAATTGAATGCCAGAAGTTTGGCCATATCCACCACTTTGATAACTATTTAAACTTGGGGAACTAAAACTCAGAATATCGCCAAGAAAATAATCAGCTGAATTATTTATGTCATTTTCATCGTAAATGATTATTGAAGTTCCTACCGTTGAAGAAGATTGAGCTTTTTTGCTTGGCGCAATAACAATTACTGGTACATCAGCAGCAAATACTTGATTAAAAGAAAATATTAAAATTAGAATTAAAAATAACGCTTTTATTTTTTTAAACATTTGACACTCCATTTTATTAAAGCATTCGCTTTAATTTTATAGTTAATGCCACTGCTAATTTCGCATTGCAGAACTAGACTTTGCCTGGCCATCGTTCGACAGGGGGCTATACTGGGTAGCGCTCGGACTTGAACTAAGTTCTTACCGTTGCAGGAACAGTTAATGAGTTTCACATTATTCCCTACCACATCAGTATTGTTAACTTTTAAATACTAAAAATTTTAAAATTAGTCAATAGATAAGTTTTTATCTTGAATATATTTAAAATTATATTTTAAAGATAATTCAGCTTTATGTAACTCTATCCCCATATCTGCGGCATGCTGCAATGAGGAGATAAAATTTTTTTTAATTAATGTATTAACTATTTCTATTGCTGTTTTTCCTTTGATAATAGCGATCATATCATTCACTGGAGAGTTTCCTAATTTGATAAACTTACAATAGCCTACTTCAATCCACTTTTGTTTTTTATTTACATGAATTAAAAAATATCCTTTTGGATCCATTTTCCAATCTTTGATTTTGTCATATTTGGCAACTAATCTATGCTTAATTTTTTTATTAATTTTATAGTACCTGCCTTTTATAATTTTTTTACTCATAAATAATATTTACTTTTCTTTTATAGTTAAAAAAACCAAAAAATATTAATAATATTAAAGCAAATGGATAAACTATGGTTTTATGTGGCCTATCTAAGTTTTCTATTTTAAATTCACTAATAATGTCACCAGTTTCAAAACCTTCTTTTTTAGCTTTGCCGTTCCATTTTAGAGCATCAACTATAATTTTATTATCTTCTCTAAGTAAATTAATACCATAATCTTCTAAATTAAAATTATTTTCAAAAGTGTTTTTTTCAATGACAAATAATTTATATCTTTCTCCATATTCACTTAGACGCGTCACCTTAAATCGCACTTCTTTATTTGGTTCTAGTTTTAAAAAATGAATTTTATTTACGTTTTTATAATTATATTTTGGATAAAATTTATTAAGTACAAAATCAGGTGCCAAAAAAGACAATGAGATAAATAAAAAAACTACTATTTCATACCATCTTAATTTAGTAAAAAACCAAGCTTGAGTTGCTGCCGTAAATACTAATATTCCAGTTAAAGAAGTAACAATTACTATTAAAGCATGCCAAACATTTTCAATGCCAATTAAAAGTAGTTCGTGATTAAATAAAAATGCAATAGGAAGAATGCCTGTTCGCAAACTATACCAAAAAGCTTGTACCCCAGTTTTAAGAGGATCTCCTCCTGAAATAGCTGCTGCCGCATATGAAGCTAAACCTACTGGTGGGGTAACATCTGCCATTAAACCAAAATAAAATACAAATAAATGGACAGCTATTAATGGAAATATAAATCCAGAAGCATTACCAACATCCACTAAAACTCCTGCCATTAAAGATGCAACCACTACATAATTTGCAGTTGTTGGGAGTCCCATTCCAAGAAGCAAACACAAAATAATAGTTAGAAATAACAATATTGCTACGTTATCTTTGGCAATAGACTCAATTACAATAATCAAATTTGTGCTCAATCCTGTAGATCCAACGGCTCCAACTATTACACCAGCGGTAGCAATTGCAATCCCAACACCGACCATGTTTAAAGCACCTTTTTCAAAACCCACAATAGTTTGATTAAACCAAGTTTTAAGTGCATCTTTAAAATTAGTTTGTTTAATTAATTTGTTTATTAAATTTACAAAAATTAATGCAACTGTTGCATAAAATATGGAATAAGACGCCGTAAATCTTAAATAAACCAATAAATATATTAAAACAAAAATTGGAATTAAAAAATGTAATCCAGCTAAAAAAGTACTTTTTAAATTTGGGACATCTTTTTCCTCCATACCTTTAAGATTTAATTTTAAGGCTTCAAGGTGAGATATATAAAATAAAGCTACGTAAGATATTATTGCTGGTAAAAATGCATGTTTAACAATTTCAAAATAAGTAACACCTATAAAACTTGCCATAACGAAAGCTGCGGCGCCCATCACTGGTGGCATTAATTGTCCGTTGACGGAAGATGAAACTTCTATGGCCCCAGCTTTTTCTTTAGAAAAACCAGTTTTTTTCATAATGGGAATTGTAAAAGTTCCTGTAGTGACAGTATTTGCTATCGAAGAACCTGATATTAAGCCTGTCATTCCAGATCCTAATATTGCTGCTTTTGCTGGGCCTCCTCTCATTTTTCCAACCATGGCGAACGCCAAATCTAAAAAATATTTCCCTCCTCCAGCAGTTTCTAAAAGTCCACCAAATAAAACAAATAAAAAAATAAAATCTACTGAAACACCAATGGGAATTCCAAATATAGCCTCTTGATCAAACCATTGGAATCCAACAAGTCTCTTTAACGAAAGACCACCATGAGAAATTATATCTGGTGCGTATTGTCCAAAATATGAAAATAATAAAAAGCAAACTGCAATAATAACTAAGGGCAAACCTATAGCTCTTCTAGTTGCCTCAAGTAAAATTAAAATTCCAATAATTCCAATAATTAATTCAATTGGTATATTAATTTTTTCTCCCAAATTAAGAATTAAAAGAACTCCTCCTCTGTAAACAAGTTGATCGTAAAAAAAATATATATAAAGACAACAAAAAGCTGCAACTAAGCTTATAAAAACATCAATTATTGAAATTGTTTTATTTTTAGAAATAGGAAATATTAAAAATGTCAAAGTCAACGCAAAACCTAAGTGGATAGCCCTAGCAGGTAAACCTTTGAACATTCCAAAATCAAACATGAAAGGGAATGGTGAAGCATACCAAAGCTGAAATAAAGACCAAATAATTGCTAAAGTAGAAACTATTTTTAAATGAAGACCTGTAAGATTTCTAGTTGGTGACAAATCTTCACTAATTTTGTTTTTTATATTAGTGTCTATGTTCTGATTCATTTTTTGGAAATAATATACTATTACAAAAAAAAAGGCCCAAAAAATATTGGGCCTTTTTAATTTAATTAAGTATTGGGATTACATTAATCCAACTTCTTTGTAATATTTAATTGCACCTGGGTGTAATGGAGCAGATAAACCATCTTTAATCATGTTTTTCTTTTCCAAGAAGCCAAAGGCAGGATGTTGTTTTTTGAAATCATCAAAATTTTCAAAAACAGCTTTAGTTACCAAGTAAACAAGCTCTTCAGAAACATCTGCGCTAGTTACTACTGTAGCTTTAACACCAAACGTTGTTACATCTTTTTTCTGTCCTGTATAAGTTCCTTTAGGTATTACAGCTTGTGCATAATAGTCAGCACCACTTATTAATCCCTGAACTTCAGATCCAGTTAAATTGATTGGCATTGCTTTGGCTCCACAAGTTGCTGCTTGCTCCATAGCTCCATTAGGAAATCCTACAGAATAACCAAAGGCATCAATTTTTCCATCGCATAAAGCTTTTACTTGCTCAGATGAAGTTAATTCAGTTACTGATTTAAAGAAACTGTTATCAACTCCCATTGCTTTCATAAGTTCTTCCATAGTTCCTCTTTGACCTGAACCAGGGTTACCTATGTTTACAGTTTTACCTTTAAGGCCTTTAAAATCTTTAACTTTTGCCTTTTTTCTAGCCCAAATTTGGAAAGGTTCATTATGAACTGAAAAAACAGCTCTTAAATTATCAAACTTTTTACCTTCCCATTTACTTGAACCATTAATAGCATGGAACTGCCAATCTGATTGAGCTACACCAAATTGAAACTCACCTTCTTTAATTTGTCCAATATTATAATTAGAACCACCTGTAGATGGTGCGGTACATCTGTAAGCTTTATTTGTGCCTTTTTTTCTACCGTGATCTGAGCTTATCGCAAACTTGTGCATCATTTTACAAATTGCGTTTCCAGTTTGGAAATAAACTCCAGTTGGTCCCCCAGTTCCTATCGTAAAGAACTCTGCTGATTTTGCTACTGTCGCTAACGGCGCAGATAAAGCAAACATCATCAATGCTCCTGAAATAGTGGAAATAAATTTTTTCATTCTTTTTCCTCTCTTTTGTTTAAGTTATTTAATTTAATTACCTAGGATACCAACTTTGTAATTAATCTAAAGGGAATTAGACCATTCTTTTAAAATAGATACTCCATCTACTATATTTGGTGCATATTTTTTTAAATCTTCATTATGTAGTTTTTTTCCACTTAAAGTATATTTTAAAAAACTAACTCCATCAAAATCAGTGTAGCTTAATCTAGCAACCATTTTACTGCTAGGTAAACCAAAATCACTACCCGGCAATAAAGCTACACCTGTTTTATTTAAAATATCTTTACACATTTCAGATGAAGTTGAAAATTTAGCATTAGTAAATTCTGGAAATAAATAAAAACCTCCCTCAGGTTTTGCAACATTTATTAAATTTGATTGTAAATTTTCATACACATAGTTTGCTGTAAAAGATAATATTTTTCTTACAGCCGCTAAATAAATTGAGTGATTTCCTTTATACGCTTCAACAGCTGCATGTTGAATTGGTGCACTTACAGATGTAAAGGACTCACTACATAGTATTTTTATACTATTTTTCAAATCTTTAAGATGATTTGGTATTGCAAAAAAACCTAATCTCCATCCTCCGGCCCCACACCACTTGCTTAAACCAGTACTAATAATAGTTCCTTCTGGATAAAAATTAGAAATAGATTTATATGGATCATTAAAAGTTAGTCGAGAATAAATTTCATCTGAAAGTACTATTAGTTTATGTTTTTTGGCAACCGCTGCAATCTCTTCCAAATTTTTACATACTGTCCCTGAAGGATTATTTGGAGAATTTAGAAAGAATAATATATTTTTAGACTTAATATTTTTTATTTTATCTTCTATTTGTTTTGCTGTTGGAAACCAGTTAGAGTTAAAAGTAGTTTGAACCCAATGCACAACATTATTGGCAATAACTGCCTGGGGTTGATACGAAACCCAGCTGGGGGCTGGGAGTAAAACCTCACCTTTAAAAGCAATTTGTGTTAAAAACATTAATTCTTTTGAACCGGGTCCTATTATAATATCATCAGAATTAAAATTATTATTATTATTATTATTATTAAGATCTTTAGCTATTTCTAATCTTAATTCTTCAAGGCCTTGCATAGGTAAATAAGAATTTTTATTTGCATTATTTTTTAATTCCAAAATTATAGAATCGGGTATTGGAAATGGTGATTGTCCAAAACCAAATTTAAAAATTTTTTTTCCACCTTTTTTTAATCTATTTGATTCTTCATTTATAGCTAAGGTAGCAGAAGGTTTTAGTCGACTTATCTGATCTTTAATTATTTTATTCATTTAATTCTTTAATATTTTTAAATTGCTTTAGACTACTTGGATTTGCTAAAGCTTCCAAATTTTTTATCTTTTCACCCTCTATAGTTTGTTTGACTGCTAATTCTACCAGCTTTCCATTTTTTGTTTTTGGAATTTCTCTAACAATAATTATTTTTGATGGCACGTGTCTGGGAGAAGCCTTTTTTTTAATTGCTATTTTAATTTTATTTTTAATTTCATTGGTTAACTTATGACCTTTATTAAATACTATAAATAATATTATTCTTATATCGTTATTCCACGATTGACCTACAACGATTGACTCTTGTACTTCTTTAAATTTTTCAACGACGCTATATATTTCAGCAGTTCCTAATCTTACACCTCCAGGATTAAGTGTCGTGTCAGACCTTCCAAATATCACAAAACCCCCATTTTTAGTTATTTTTGCAAAATCTCCATGATGCCAAATATTTTGATATTTTTTAAAGTAAGCAGATTTATATTTTTTGTCTTTTATATCACCCCAAAACTTCACTGGCATTGATGGAAAGGGCTTTTTACAAACTAATTCTCCTTTTTTGTTTTTTATAGACTGACCTTCATCGTTAAATATATCCACGTCCATACCCAATCCCCTGTTTTGAATTTCTCCTGCATTAACAGACTGAAATAAGTTGCCTAAAACAAAACAAGAAATAATATCTGTTCCTCCTGAGATTGAAGACAAGTGAACATTTTTTTTAATATTGTTATATACATATTTAAATCCATCATGTGATAATGGAGACCCGGTAGAACAAATAGTTCTCAACTTTGAAAAATTATAATTATTTTTTGGAATTACACCTTTGTTGTGAAGGGTGTCTATATATTTTGCGCTAACCCCAAAGAATGTTGCTTTTTCTTCACTTGCAAACTCTAGTAATAAATCATCCTTTTTATACATTGGGAAACCATCAAACAATAAAATAGTAGCTCCAGATGAAAGTGCTCCAACAAGCCAATTCCACATCATCCAGCCACAAGTGGTAAAATAAAAAACTCTATCATTCTCTTTTACATCGGAATGTATTTGTAGTTCTTTATTATGTTGAAGCAAAACTCCACCTGTTCCATGACAAATACACTTTGGTTTTCCAGTTGTTCCACTTGAATAAAGAATTGCTAAAGGATCATTAAAATTTGACATTACATATTTAATCTTTGTTTGTTTTTTTAAATTTACTAAATCGTTCCAATTAAATAAATTTTTTTTAATATTATTTTTTTTATCAATTTTCGCACTTGGATAAGGAACTATTACAACTTTATTAATTGAAGGTACTTTTTTGAGAATTTTTACTAGTCTTTCTAAGATATTTATTTTTTTTCCATTATAAAAATAATTGTCCCCTATAAATAATATTTTTGGACTTATTTGTGAAAATCTATCAATTACTCCCTCACTTCCAAAGTCTGGTGAACAAGAAGACCAAACTCCACCTACTACAGACGTGCTTATGTACGCAATTACAGTCTCAGGTATATTTGGTAAATATGCTGCCACCCTGTCACCTTTTTTGATTCCAGAAGATCTCATCCATTGTGAAATTTCAGCAACATTTAAATTTAGATCTTTCCATGATAAAGTTGTTTTATATCCATTTTCACTTTTAAAAATTATAGCAGATTCAGTGCTATTTTTTTTTAGTATATTTTTTGCATAACTTAATTTGCCATCAGGGAAAAATTTATTTTTTATAAAAGTATTAGACTTTTTTAATAAAGTGTTTCCTGGGTCACCTTTCACTTTTGTAAAATCCCAAATAGATTTCCAAAAATCTCCAGGGTTATCTACTGACCACTTCCAAATTTTATTAAAATTATTATGTGAATTAATTTTGTAATTTTTTTTTATAAAATTATTGTACAAAGCTAAATTAGTCTTGTTTATTTTTTTTTTATTAATTTTCCAAAGATAATTTTTCATAAGTTCATTATGTCAAAAAAAATTCATATTGAATTCTTTAAAATTATGTTAAGCTTTATTTCTAAATATTTAAAAGGAGAACTTTTGCAAAGATGATTCGGTCTCGTTTTAATCGTCTTTTGTTCCTGCTGAAAATCTAAATGTAGTGTAAAGCTAAAAATTAAACACAATTTATGGAAAATCATATAAAAAAAATAACTGCTGTTTTGGGACCAACCAATACTGGAAAAACTCATTTGGCAGTTGAAACAATGCTGGAATATGAAAGTGGTATTATTGGTTTTCCTTTAAGATTGCTCGCAAGAGAAATTTTTGACAAATGTGTAAATAAAATTGGAGCAGAAAAAGTAGCACTTATTACTGGAGAAGAAAAAATAATTCCAAAATCGGCAAAATATTATATTTGTACGGTAGAGTCTATGCCTAGGGATATGATGGTAGATTTTATAGCAGTTGACGAAATACAAATGTGTGCTGATCATGAAAGAGGTCATATTTTTACAGATAGATTATTAAATGCTAGAGGTGAAAAGCTAACAATGTTTCTTGGTTCTCATGTAATGAAGTCAGTAATATTATCCTTAATAGATAATATTGAATTTGTTAAAAGAGATCGTTATTCAAAACTTACATATGGTGGGCATAAAAAAATATCACGTTTAAATCCAAAAACAGCTTTAATCGCTTTTTCAATAGATGAAGTTTATGCAATAGCTGAACTTGTTAGAAGACAAAAAGGAGGAGCGGCAATAATTATGGGTTCCTTAAGTCCTAAAACTAGAAATGCACAAGTTGAATTATATGAATCAGGTGACACAAATTTTCTTGTTGCGACTGACGCGATTGGAATGGGAATTAATATGAATATTGAAAATGTAAGTTTTAGTAGTTTAATGAAATTTGATGGAAAAAAAACTAGAAAATTAAATTTAAATGAAATTTCTCAAATTGCTGGAAGAGCTGGTAGGCATACTAATGATGGTACTTTTGGGATAACGGGTGAATGTCAACAACTAACTTTTGATGAAATTGAAAAATTAGAAAAACATGAACTTAATAGTATTAATATGCTTTACTGGAGAAATCCAAATATTAATTTTGATGGTTTAGCTAATCTACTATCCTCTTTAGAAAAAAAAACTAATAATGAATATTTAAAAAAAATTAATGATTGTGAAGATGAAAAAGTTTTAAGATTATTAATTAAAGATAATGATGAATTAAAAAAAAAACATTCTGAAGATTTTACAAAGATAGTTTGGGAATGCTGCCAGATACCTGACTTTTCAAAAAAAGCATATGGAAATCATATAGAGGTAGTGAAAAGAATTTTTGAATTTTTAACATCAAAGTCTGGCAAAGTTACTAATGACTTTATGAAAATACAGCTTAAGCATTTAGACAATTATGATGGAAATATTGATACCTTAACCAATAGAATTTCAAACGTTAGAACTTGGTCATATGTTGCTAACAAAAAAGGTTGGGCTAATAATTCTGATTATTGGATAGAACGTACAAAATATATAGAAGATAAACTATCAGATAAACTCCATGAAGAGCTTACAAAAAGTTTTGTAGATAAAAGAATTAGTGTTTTGTCTAGAAGTTTAAAACAAGATATTTTATTAGCTACAGAAATTAAAAATGAAAATGATCTTATAATTGATGGTCAATATATAGGGCGTCTTAACGGAATGAAATTAGAATTAGATTTAAAATCTGGTTCACTTAAAACTGATATTAAATCTCTTAAGAAAGCTGCAAGGCAAGCCATAACGCCTGAACTGATGAAGAGAGCTAATAAAATCATTAAAAGCGAATCTTTTGAACTCCGCAATGATCACAAAATATACTGGAAGGAAAACCCTATTGCATATATTTCACGAGGAAAGGATTATTTAAATCCAAACTTAGAACTAATAGTCGATGAATCTATTGACACTGAATCTAAAGAAAAATTAAAAATTTATTTAGAAAGTCGGTTACATAATCTTATTTCTTCAGGGTTATCAAATCTTGTTAATTTAAGTAAAGGAATTTTTAAGAATAATTATGTTAGAGCTCTTTGTTACCAATTATTTGAAAATAATGGAGTAATAAAAAGAGAAACTATTAATCCGATGGTTAAAAATATTTCAAAAGAAGATAGAGTAGATCTGAGAAAGGTTGGAATTAAAATAGGAAGATACCATATTTTTATTCCAAGTATGTTAAAACCAAATTCTGTAGAACTTAGAATAAAACTATGGAAATTATATTTTCCAGAAGATAATAAGAATATTATTCCAAAATATGGTTTAAATTTCTTAAAAAATGAAAAAGAAAAAAATAAAAAATTTCTTTTAATATGTGGATTTGAAAATTTTAACGAATTTTATATTAGAGTAGATATCCTAGAGAGACTTTTTTTAAAAATCATTGAAAATACTAAAAATAATGAATTTAAAATCGATTCTACTATGATTAACCTAGTTGGGTGCAATAAAGAAAATTTCTATAAAATTTTAAAGCTAATGGACTATAAATCAAAAAAAAATGGCCAAAGAGATGATGTTTTTAGCTATAAACCAAAACGTGCGGTTAATAAAGATTTGAAAAAAAACTATAAAACAAGTAAAAACAACCCTTTCGTAAAGCTGTCAGAAGTAAGTTTTAGATAAATGTTTAAAAAAATTTTTAAAAAACAAATAAAAGAAGTTTCAGATAACAAGAATGTTTTGGTTGCTTCTTTGCTAATACATGCGGCAAAAGTAGATGAAAATTATACGGATCTAGAAAAAAAAATTATTAAAAAAGCATTAATGAATTTAAACAATATTACTGAAGAAAAATCAGAAGAGTTAATAACAAAAGCTGAAAAAAAAGAGGAAGAGCAAAATCAAATAGTGGAATTTACAAGAGAAATTAAAAATTATCCGATGGAATTTAGATTAAAAATAATTGAAATTATTTGGAAAATTGTATATTCAGATGGCTCCAGTGATAACTATGAATCAAATCTAATCAGAAGAATTTGTGGATTGTTATATATTTCTGATGTAGATAATGGGATAATTAAAACTAAAATTCAAAACCTAGCAAAATAAAATATGACTTATATCGTTAACGACAAATGTATAAAATGTAAATTAATGGATTGTGTAGATGTCTGCCCGGTTGATTGTTTTTACGAAGGTGAAAATATGTTAGTCATTAAACCTGACGAATGTATTGATTGTGGCGTGTGTGAGCCAGAGTGTCCCGTAGATGCAATCAAGGCCGATACTGAAGAGGGAGCAAGTGATTGGGTGGAATTAAATAAAAAATATAGTGAGTTGTGGCCGAATATTTCTACAAAAAGATCTGATGATGTTCCTAAAGATGAAACGAAATGGCGTGAGGTGAAAGATAAGTTAAAATATTTAAGCGAAAAACCAGGAAAAGGAGACTAAAAAATATTATGAAAAAAAAAAAAAATACTATAGTTAAAAAAAAAGTAAGCAAAATTAAGAAAAAAAAATCTGTTACTAAAAAATCAGTTCCACAGAATAATTATAAACAGAATGTATTTAAAGCCAATAATGAAGAAAAAGTTAAAATTAAAAAAATTTTAAAACAACCTACTGAAAAAAAAGATTATAATCTAAAAGACTATGTGGTGTACCCAAAACACGGGGTAGGTAAAATTCTTGCAATTGAGAAAGCCAAAATAGGAGATATTAATATAACTTTTTATAAAGTATTTGTTGAAAAAGAAAAACTAACATTAAGCATACCTTTAAATCAACAGTCAAACTTAAGATCTGTTTCAAGTATTAATCAAATTAATAAAGCAATTAATATTTTAAAAAGTAAACCAAAAATAAAAAGAACAATGTGGAGCAGAAGGGCACAAGAATATGATCAAAAGATTAATTCTGGCAAGCTGTATCAATTGGCTGAAGTTGTAAAAGATTTGAACAAAAAAACAGATGTGATTGCGGAACAATCATATAGCGAAAGACAACTTTTTGAAAAAGCTTATGAAAGATTAAAATCAGAGTTTGAAGTAGTTATAGGTGAAAAAGCAAAAATAAAAATGGATAAAGCTTTAAAACGTTCAGATATAGAAAGTGAAGTAGAAATTAAATCATAAAAAAAACGCCCCCCGATTAAGGAGGGCGCAATTTTTCTTAAAAAAGGTCTAGCTTATCTTCTTCTTTTCTTAGCTTTTTTCTTTTTACCTTTTTTTGCTTTTTTTCTACGTTTAGCCATTTTTAACTCCCTTTTGTTTTAATTAAAACAAATCAACAACTGATTCGTTTTTATAATTAAGCTTTACGTTTATTTTAACTGCTGTCAAACATAAATTATGTTGACAATTTTTATAAAATTAATTTTTAAAATTAAATAATATATTATTTTTTGTAATTTACCAAAAGACAAGTAATTGCAATGTTTTTTAACAAATAATTTGGATTCAATAAGTTTTAATTTACTTTTTTGATATAGAAATTTTCTAAAATGTTTTTATATTTTTTAATTACTTTATTTCTTTTTACTTTCATTGTGGGTGTTAGCAAACCATTTTCAATTGTAAAACTATCTTCGATCAAGATGAAATTTTTTATTTTCTCAATCAAAGTTAATTTTTTGTTAACATTGTTCACTTCTTCGATTATTTTATCTTTATTTTCTTTAAATTCTTTACTGGGTACAATTAATGCTACCAAATAATTTTTGCCATCTCCATACACCATACACTGTTCTATTGCTACAGAGTTTAATAATAGATTTTCAACTTTTGCAGGTGCAATGTTATCTCCACCAGCATTAACAATAATATCTTTTTTTCTATCAGTAATTTTTAAATAACCATCCTTGGGGTCTATTTCGCCAACATCACCTGTATATAACCACCCGTCTTTAATAACTTTTTTTGTTTCTTCTATATTGTTCCAATATCCCAACATAACATTTTCACCCTTTACTAATATTTCTCCATCTTCTGCTATTTTTACTTGATTCCCCTCAAAAGGTGGCCCAACGGTTTCTACTCTTATTCTTTTTATAGGATTGCAGCTCACTACCGGTGAAGTTTCTGTTAAACCATAACCCTGCAAAGTTGGTAAACCTATAGCATTTAGAAATTCACCTATCTCCTTATCAAGAGCTCCTCCTCCTGATACAAAAGCTTTTAGATTGCCTCCAAATTGTTTTTTTATTTTTTTTCTTACTAAAATGGTTAATATTGAATTAATTATTTTTTCAAATAAATTCATTTTTTGTTTTAGTAAATCTTTTTTTCCTAGTCGAATTGTAGTCTTAATTAATAAGCTTTTTAATCCTGTTGCTTTTTTAATACTTATATTTATTTTGTTATAAAGATTTTGATAAAAACGAGGAACTGCTGTCATAATTGTCGGTTTTGCTTCTGATATATTTTCTAAAAGTTTTTCTATTTTTTCTGCATAAAATACTTTTGCACCAACTGCAATTTGTACAAATTGGATTGTATGTTCGTAAGAATGAGATAATGGAAGCCAAGTTAAAAAAACTGGTTTTTTTTTAATTAGTGGTTTTAAAATTTCACCTGCTCCTTCTAAATTATTTAATATACCACCATGGCTTAAAATAACTCCTTTTGGATTGCCGCCAGTTCCTGATGTATAAATTATGCAGGCAATTGAGTTTCTCTTTAAGTTTGTTTTTTTAATTTTATCTTCCTCAAGCAATTTATTTTTAATTATAGTGTTGAATTCTATATATTTATTTTGATAATTTGCTCCAAAAATATTATCAAAAGTAATTACTTTTTTGATAAAATCAACGTTCTTAATAATATTTTCTAATTTTTTGTGAATCTTACTATTAGAAACAATCACCACTGAAGGTTTACAATCTTCAATTAAATACTTGTAGTCCTCTTCTGTATATGTGGTGTACGCAGGTACACTTATTGCATTTGATAACATAATTGCTAAATCTGATATAAGCCATTCTGGTCTATTTTCAGAAACAAGAAGAACTCTATCCCCATTTTTAATATTTTTTTTTAAAATCTTAGCGATGCTATAAATATGAGAAGTAGTTTCTGACCAGGTAAATTTTCTTCTATTAGTAGTATTAAGCCATTCTAAAAAAACACTTTTTGGATCTTGTCTTTCAGCCTGATAGAAAAATAAATCAGTTAAGTTATCAAATTTATTTAAATTCATATTATTTTGGTGGGCAAAGAGAGACTCGAACTCTCACAGCATTGCTACCATTGGATTTTGAGTCCAACGCGTCTACCAGTTCCGCCATTCGCCCATTTATCATATTAGTTAATATTTATGTAATATCTTATCAAGAGTTGCACAAAAGACTCAACAGAAATTTATTTTAATCTCTATGTACAAGATCTTTACAAGTTCTCCCTCATAATCCTATAACCCGGAGCCACTATGACTAAAATTTTTTTCATTATTTTTTGTTCTTTTCTTTCATTTTTAAAAATAATTTTATTATAATTAAGTGTTTTATAATTTAATTATTAAATAGTTCTGATTTGCACAGTTTCTCAGAAATTATTTCACTAGCAAATTTGTGACCATTTACATTCCAATGTCCTTCACCCATTACTGTATTATCAAACCCATGAAAAAATACTTGATTTTCTTCAGCATAATTTTTCATTTTTTCAGCAAGGTTAATAACTAAAAATTCTTCTTTATCACCTAATTTTTTTATTCTTTTATCTGGATAAAACAAATCTATATTCTCAAATTTTTCAATAAAAGATTTACGAAAATCTGAATTGGGGTGAACTTGAGTAGAGTTACTAAGTGTAACTGTAATAAATTTTGCATCCTTTTCTTTTATTTCTTTATTCATCATTTTGATTATTGATTCAGTAATATTCCAGGCTTCTATCCAATTTTTCTCAGTAGGGGGGGTGTATATCTGGTGAGTGCCAATACCAGAACTGATATAAGATTTTTTATTATTACCAATTTTTTTACCATACTTTTTTCTTTTAAAACGTTTGTTTAAATAAATTTCTTTCGACAATTGAACTATTCTAGAATAATCACTTAATTTAATTACTGTTTGAACTATACTTGATTTTAGCAAAAGATAGGGACTAGATTGACGAAAAGAATTATCTATAATTAAATTGTTATTTTCATATATAAAAAAAGGTCTATATTTTTTATTTGATAGTACTTTTGAATTATCTGTTACATCATTTGCACTGAAAAAAGCTAATAAAATAATATCGGGTTTGTAATCCCAAACATGCTGTCGAAGAGTAAGAAGTTGTTGAGTGGCACCATACTCTGTAACACCAAAATTAATTACTTCTACTTTTTTATCATTAAATTTTACACAAGAATTTAATTTATCTTGCATTAAAGACCAAAAAGTTTTTTCTACTGGGACAGATCTTGCTTCGGCAAATGAATCTCCTAAAATAGCAATTCTAAAATTATTATCAAAATTATTTTTTTTGTGTTCACTATCTCTTAAACCTTCACTATTAATTTTCACATATGCTTTTCCTTCATTTGTATACCAACCAGAAGCATGAGGACGCAAAGAAAAACCTCTATGAAAATCATGAGTTTGAAACATAGGATATTCAATTTTTGCAAAACGCATTCCTATTTCAACTAATAATAAGCTTACAAATAAAGAAATTAGTATTACTAAAATATTAATATAATTCTTAAATTTTTTCATATTATGGATTAATTTAATATATATAATTCTTTACAGTGACTATATATTTATCTCTTTTTAAAGAATTTGTTGGTTTTTTTAAGAGATTTTTTTGACTTTAAACACAAATACTAAAGAGGTAATAAACATAATTAAAGCATAAGCTGCTGTAGGAATTAAGTAGACTATTTCATTAAAAAGTTGAGTAGAAACAAATACTGCTAAAGTTCCATTTTGAAGTCCACACTCTAGCGTTATACATTTCCTCTGAGCAACTCCTGTTGCAAAAAGCTTGGCAACATAATATCCGATTATCATCATCACTATATTAAGTGTTAGCGTAATTGCTCCTGCGCGTACAATAAAGTTGGTAATGTTTTCCCACTCTTCTATCCAGATTGAAGCAAATACAATAACAAATAAAATAACTGATATTCGTTGAATTAATAAAGTTTTAGATTGGATAAAGTCATTTGCAAATTTTTTGACTAACATTCCAATAATAACTGGAAGCGTAACCACTAAAAACATTTTGAAAGAAATACTCAGCATAGATATATCTTTTGAAAGATAAGAAATTTGTAATAAATCTGCAGATTTAAAAACAATAAATGGTACTGAAATAATGCTAATTAAACTTATAATTGCTGTTAGTGATACTGAAAGAGCAACATCTCCATTTGCAAATTTAGTAAGTATATTTGACGTTACACCACCTGGCGCTGATGCAATAATCATTACACCAAGAGCCAATTCCATGGGTGTATTAAATATTTTTATTAGAATAAAAGCTATAATCGGAAGTAATATCATTTGGCAAATTAAACCAACAATAAAATCTTTAGGCTTTTTAACTACTCTAGTAAAATCTTGGATAGCTAAACTTAAACCCAGCCCTAACATTATAAATGCTACGCAAATTGGTGCAATTTTTGTAACTATTTCCATATATAATAATTAGTATATATTTATCATATATTTTAAAAACAAAACAATGATAAAAAAATTATATGATAAATGTGTGCTATGGGCAGGTTATAAATATTCAAAATTCATATTAGGCTTTATTTCATTTTTAGAAAGTATTATTTTTCCAATTCCTACAGATGCAATGATTATTCCGATGGTTATTTCAAAAAGAGAAGATTTTTTAAAGATTGCATTAATTGCAACTATATTTTCAGTTTTGGGTGCTGTAATAGGTTACCTTATCGGGTATATTTTTTTTAACGAATTAGGTATCAAAATTTTCGAAGTCTTTGGTAGTGAAAATGCAAATTTATTTATAGAAAAATTAGCTACCGAAAAAGGTTTTTTATCAGGTATATTAATATTATTTATTGCAGGTTTCACTCCTTTGCCATTTAAAATAATTGCCATATCTAGTGGATTTGTTCATTTTAATATTTTTTTTTTTATATTTACTTGTTTGATAGCAAGAGGTTTAAGATTTTTTTTAGTTTCTT
>Ga0209402_10000548_pt1 | contig 45157 bp, 42 predicted proteins | sample ArcticOcean_MG_C_3_FD_187437 | JGI IMG/M metagenome (GOLD analysis project Ga0209402, IMG submission 187437) | Marine microbial communities from western Arctic Ocean - ArcticOcean_MG_CB8_126 (SPAdes) (version 2) | ecosystem: Environmental > Aquatic > Marine > Oceanic | place: Arctic Ocean... | reverse complement strand
AAATTAAAGCTCCATAGTAAATATCATAATAAAGGGATAGAACAAATTGAAGAAATTGAAAAAGAACGAAAAGAAATTTTTGATGAATTTTTAAAAATTCACGACAGATAAGAAAGATTAATAAAACATAGTTATTTTTTATAAATTACAAGGCTCTCTAAGGATATAAATAAGCCCTGTAATTAGGTATTTCATTGGGGGTTTAGTGCTGTATTGGATGGGTAAAAAGTATTTTACGACAGCTTTTACGACATTTGTATTAGAAACTATACTTGTAGAGATTAGTATTCTAACATGTTCATGAGAGTGGATATGGCTATTCAAATAATGTAATATTATAAAAAAATTACAACTTATTCATATTTTTAAAACAAAACAATGAATCAATTTACAGAATCTCATTTAAAAACTTGGAAAGACGATTACTTAAAACTGATCAATGGCTCAAAATATTCTTTAGTTGAAGATAATGTATGGATGCTGGGAGATAAATATGGGATATTATGTATTTTTGATGAGGAAGAAATTGCATATATAAGTCACTGTAAATCTATTTATAAAACTTTAAAAGAAATCATAAATATAAATAAAAACAACGAATTAATTAATTTAATTCTTATTCATGGAATAGGCATTTCAGAAAAAAAACCTAAAACAAAAACTTTATCAAATATAAATATTAAAAGAATCAAAAAGATTGTTAATAAATTTACATACAGTTTAATTACAATAGACTCAAATTATATCGAGAAGGTAGCGCAAGCATTCATAGTGGTTTCAGATCCTATATATAATGGACATACCTCTCATTTAAACAAAATATTAGATAATCTTCCAATAAAAAAAGAAACTCTATAGCGTTCCAGATCTCAACCTTCTTAAGGCACCTGGATGCTTTCTAAGAAATGGAGGAACTTCTAAATCATCAATTCCTACACCTTGTTGTCTTATATTTCTTTCAACAAAATCATCATCTACTAACACAGGAAATCCTGTAGCAATAACAGTGATTTTCATTTTATTATTTAATTTTTGATTAGTTACGCTTCCAAATATTATATTAGCTTCAGGATGCACTTTAGATTTAATAACTTCGGATGCTGCAGTTACTTCATCTAATGTTATATCTTTACCTCCAGAAACATTAAATATAACTCCTTTAGCACCATCGATTGGCATTTCTAATAAAGGTGAAGAAACTGCTCTTTCAGCTGCTTCTACTGCTCTATTTTCACCTGATGATTCTCCAATACCCATCCAAGCGGGTCCTGCATTTTCCATTATAGTTTTAACATCGGCAAAATCTAAGTTTATTTCACCTGGAACTAGAATCAATTCAGATATAGATTGAATTCCAACTTTTAATACATCATCAGCAAGATTAAATGCATCAGACATAGATAAATTATCATCTGTTTGGAGTAAGCTATCATTTGGAACCACAATTAATGTGTCAACATGTTTTTTCAAATTTTCAATACCTTCTAGAGCTGCATCAAGTCTTTGAGTACCTTCAAATCCAAAAGGTTTAGTTACTACACCAATAGTTAATGCTCCTGAACTTTTAGCTATTTCTGCTATAACAGGAGCAGCTCCTGTACCAGAACCTCCACCCATCCCTGATGCTATGAAAACCATATCAGCCTTACTCATATATTCCTTAATTTCAGATCTGTTCTCTTCCGCTGCTTGTTTACCTCTGGAAGGATCTCCTCCTACACCCATTCCTCTAGCAATCCTATCGCCAATTCTAATTTTTTCTGGAATTATTGAATTTTCTAAAGCTTGATTATCAGTATTTACAGCAACAAATTGAATACCAGAAATAGCGTCTTTATACATCCTATTAATAGCATTTCCACCTCCACCACCTACGCCAAATACTTTGATGTTAGCTGTCCCAAAACCAACTAGTCTTTCTTGAACCATAATAATTTCCTCATTTTTTATATTTAATATTAAAAAATTTGCAGATAATTAAATCTAAAGCAAAAATAAAATAATTTAACCTTTAAAATAAAACAGGTTTAAGTCAATATTGAATATATATTTAATTTTAAAATAAAGATAAATTTATAAAAAATATAAAAAATATTAATTTGGAGTAATAACATGAACGGTTATGATGCTGTTGTAGACATATTAAAAAAAGAAGGCTTTGAATGGATAGCTTGTTTCCCTGCAAATCCATTAATTGAAGCTGCAGGTAAAGCTGGCCTTAAGCCGATAGTTTTCAGACAAGAACGTGGCGGGATTATGGCTGCAGATGGATATGCAAGAATGCTGGCAAGTCAAGGTAAAAGAGGAGTATTTTGCTCTCAAGGTGGACCTGGAATAGAAAATTCTTTCGGAGGATTTGCTCAAGCATGGGCTGAAGCCGTTCCAATTCTATATCTTCCAGCTGGATCTCCTGCAAATGTAGCAGAAGTAAAACCAAATTTTGATCCTCAAACTAACTTTGCTCATATAACTAAATGGAATTCTTCAATAACAAAGAGCTCTGAAATTTCTAATCAAATGAGAAGGGCTATGGCGGCATTAAAAAATGGTAGACCTGGACCAGTACTTCTTGAAATGAGAAGCGATGCTATGTCAGGAGAAGTGGATAACACAGATGATTATTCAAGTCCTAATAGTATTTTGACTTCTCCAAATCTTTCAGATGTTAAGGATGCAGTTAAAGCTCTTGGAAATGCTAAAAACCCTGTAATTTGGGCAGGACAAGGAATTCTATACGGTGCAGCAACAGAAGAACTAAAAGAATTTGCAGAAATAATGCAAATTCCTGTTATTACTACAATGCCTGGAAAATCTGCTTTTGACGAGAGGCATCCTTTATCTTTGGGTGCAGCAAACAGAACAGCTCCAAAAGCTGTTTGGTCATGGTTAAAAGACTCTGATGTACTGATTGGATTAGGTTCTAGTTTTTCTAAAACTACTTTTGGAATAGATATTCCTGGAGGAAAATTTTTAATTCACAATACAAATAACGTAGAGGATATAGATAAAGAATACCCAACTCAAATTGGACTATTGGGAGATGTAAAATCTACTCTAAAAATGCTTATTGATGAAGCAAAAGGATCTTTTGGAGATTCAAGAACTAAGGATACAAAAATAGTAGAATCAATTGCTCAGGTAAAACAGGAATGGGAAGCAGATTGGGCCCCATTGTTAAATTCTAATGATGATCCAATAAATCCATATAGGTTGATTACTGAAATTAATAATGCAGTCGACCATGAAAACACAATATTGACACATGATGCTGGTCATCCTAGAGATCAAATTATGCCTTTCTATCCAGCAACTGTTCCAAATAGTTACATTGGATGGGGTAAATCTACTCATTTAGGTTATGGGTTACCGTTAGTAATTGGAGCTAAAATAGCTCACCCTGATAAATTTTGTGTTAACTTTATGGGTGATACAGCTTTTGGTCTTTCTGGTTTAGATTTAGAAACTTCAGTTAGATCTGGAAACCCTATTACAACTATTCTATTGAATAACAGTACTATGGGAGGTTATGACCATCATATGCCTATAGCTATGGAAAGATACGGAGCAGGAAACAACACAGGTTCCTACACTACAATTGCTGAAGGTCTAGGAGCTAAAGGAATCTATGTTGAAAAACCTGAAGAAATAGTTCCTGCTATAAAAGAGGCTCAAAAAACAAATAATGATGGGCAAAGTACACTTATTGAAGTAATTACTCAGCAAGAAGGAAGATTCAGTAGATACTATAATGACGAGAGTGAAACTAAGGGAAAAATAATTAAATAAGATGAAAACCACTGGATTTCGATTATTACAATTAGGAACTCCTTGGAGAAACTTATCTTATATAGTTGTTGAAACTGATGAAGGTATAAGTGGAATAGGCGAAGCTAGAGTACTAGGCAAAACTCATACTGTAGCAGAATATTTAAAGGATGTTGAAAGGCACTTTATAGGTCATGATCCTTTTGATATAGAATCTCTTTATAGAAGGTTTACCCTTTTAGATTTTGGTAAAGCAGGTGAGGTTGTTCATACTGGTTTAGCCATGGTAGAGATGGCTTTTTGGGATATTATGGGTAAAGCAACTAATCAACCAGTATATAAATTACTTGGAGGAAAAGTTCAAAATAAGATCCAAGCATACGCCAATGGATGGTATACAGTAGAAAGAACTCCTGGTAGTTTTGCACTAGCTGCTTCAAAGGTAGTATCTAGAGGTTATAAAGCATTAAAATTTGATCCTTTTGGAAATGGTGATTTAGAACTTTCAAGAACTGAACTTTTTAAATCTATTGAAATAATTGAAGCTGTTTCAGATGCTATTACAGATGATATGCAAATGATGATAGAAATGCACGGTAGATTTGCCGCACATCAAGCTGTAGAAATTGCAAAAAAAATAGATCAACTGAACATTGGTTGGATTGAAGAACCTGTAAGGCCTAGTGACAATCCAAGTTTAAATAAAGTAAGATTACAAACATCTCTACCAATAGCAACAGGTGAAAGACTTTATGGAGCATCTGAGTTCAGGGAAATATGGAGTAATAATTCAGTAGATATAATTCAACCAGATATAACACAGTGTGGCGGCATTTTTGAAACAAAAAAAATAGCTTCAACTGCTGAAATCTATTCAATTATGGTAGCTCCTCATAATGTTGGAGGAGTAATATCAACATTAGCTGCTCTACACTTGTGCTTTACACTTAGAAACGTAAAAATTTTAGAACATTTTAATGACTTTGCTGACCCATTTGTTAAAGAAGTTGCTAATTTTTATCCTGAAGTAAAAGATGGTTTTTTTAATTTACCTGAAGGACCTGGCTGGGGAGTAGAAATTAATGAAGATTTTATACTTGCTCATCCTCCTGATAAAAGTAATCAAGGCTTAGTACTAGATCCTGGTTTAAATATGTTTGAAAAAACTGATTGGGCCAAAAGAGGACAATCAGAATAGATATAGTTAGGAATTTATTGATAATATGTTAGATTTACTCATAAAAGATGGATATGTGGTTGATGGATCTGGTCAGTCAAGAGTTCGGTCGGACATAGGAATAATAGGTGAAAAAATTGCCTTTATTGGCGATTCAACTGGTAAAGACTCAAAAGTAATCATTAATGCAAATGGATTAATTGTATCTCCAGGATTTATTGATGCCCATACTCACCACGATGGTATTTTGCTAAACAATCCTCAGCATGCTAGTAGCTTAAGGCAAGGAGTAACTACAGAGATTCTTGGCCAAGATGGATTATCTTATGCACCTCTTTCATCTGAAAACTATGAAATTCAAAGAAAGTATCTAGGTGGAATTTTAGGAATGCCTCCAGAAAATCTTGATATGAGTAGTATACGTGCATTTAGATCCCACTATCATAAAAAAGTTTCTATTAACACAGCATATCCAGTGTCTCACGGAGCATTAAGAATGGAATCTGTAGGATTTTATGATAAACCTTTACGAAGCAAAGAATTAGATCATGCAAAGAATTTGCTAAAAGAAGGATTAGATCAAGGTTCTGTAGGATTAGCCACAGGTATGTCATATCATCCTAACGCATGGAGTGATACAGAAGAATTAATTGAATTATGCAAAGTTGTTAGAGAAAAGGATGGCGTATATATAACTCATCTAAGAGATGTAAATCCTGAGAGAGGCTTTGGAGGAGGAGGTATTCCTGAAGCACTTGAAATAGCGAAAAGGTCAGGTGTTAGAGTTCATTTTTCTCATACAAGAACAAGTGCTGAAAACGCAGGTCAAGTTTCAAAAGTTTTAGAATTGATTGATAAAGCAAAGGCAGAGGGAGTTAATTGTACTTTAGAATTATACCCCTATCCAACAGGAAGTTCGTTTTTGCTGAGCAATCTTCCTAGTTGGGCACATGAAGGAGGCCCAAAAGATATTTTGGAAAGATTAAATGATAAAAATTCTCGTAAAAAGATTATTAAAAGCTTTGAGCTTAATAAAAAACGCAGAATGGATCATGTATTACTATCTTATTTACCTAAAAATCCAGAGCTTGAAGGTATGACTGTTTCTCAACTTTCAAAATTGAGAGATGTCTCAATGGGAGATTTAATTTGTGATTTATTAATTGAACAGGATTTACAAGTTGGGTTTTGGCAGATTCCTCCAGAAAGCATATCTATATGGAGGCAGATAAGTAGAGATGCTATAGAATTTTTATCTAGACCTGACTATATGGTTGGAAGTGATTCAATTCCTATAGGAAATTTTCCACATCCACGAGCATATGGTACTTTCCCTAGATTTATAGGTAGGTTACGTAGGCAATTTGATGTAATGTCTCTAGAACAAATGATTCAAAGAATTGCAAATAATCCTGCAAAAACTTTTAACTTAAAAGGCAGAGGATTATTGAAAGAGGGATATTTTGCAGACATTGTAATTTTTGATGAAGATAAGATTATTGATACTGCTACATACGATGATGCAAAGCAATTTCCTGTTGGAATTCCTTATGTAATCGTCAATGGAAGCATCGCTGTAAATAACGAAGTATGCACAGGTGTATTTGCAGGACACGCAGTACCTTAATTAATTTATTAAGCAAAAGAAAGACTATAAGCCGAGTTCTGTTCTATTATTAATAGATGTGATCATCCATCTTGGCTAATTGTCACCAATTAGCTCATGCAGCTTACCCAGGAGCTATCCAGGAATTTTATACGCTCCTCTATTTAGCCTTGCACCAAGTGGGGTTTGCCATACCTTATTTGTTACCAAATAAGTGGTGAGCTCTTACCTCACCATTTCATCCTTACCACTAAAAGTGGCGGTTTATTTTCTGTTGCACTTTCCATCAGGTCACCCTGTCCTGTCGTTAACAGGCACTTTTTCCTAGCGGTGCTCGGACTTTCCTCTAATATAAATATCAGCGATCACCCATCCTTCTTTTGCCTAACTTACTCATTATAAACTAAATCATTTAGAACTTAAAACTATTTCACTATTTGATTTGCCTACAAAAATTTGCTTTGTTAATTTATCAGAATTATTTAAATGATAGTTCAGTAATTGAAATTCATTAATAAAATAATTAATTTCAATTTTCTCATTTATAAGTTTAGATACAATTTTATAAAGATATGAATGAGTATAAGTTTTATTACTAAAATTTTTTAAAGAATATTTTTCACTAAGTAATAAATTTAACTTTTCAAAATTAATGCTCAAATTTTTTTTAGTATTAAATGGAGTATTACTGTGTGAACAAAAATAATATTTATAATTTCTTGAAATTATAATACCATTACTATTCCAATGATTTTTATGGTAAGTAACTTTTAATTTTTTTCTACAAATACTACAAGTTAATATACCATTCCAAAAATTTTTCTTATATTTTTTATAGGTAGATTTAGATTTAATAATATCTGATGCCTTATTGTATATTTCGCTAGAAATAAGTCGATCATGAGAATTTGGGATTACAACATTATACCTTCTATAAACTCCCAAATAAAAATCATTTTTAATTAAATGATTTACAGATTGAATCGTCCATTTTTTTTTACTTGATATATTTATTTTTTTTACAGTTTCCGATAATGATTTTGTTTCTAAAAATATGGAAAAAAGAGATTTTACTTCATTAGATTCATTTAGGTTTATTTCAAAAAATCCAGAAGGCGTTTTATTATAGCCATAAGGAATTTTACCCAAAACTTGTCCTCTGGATGCCTTTTTATTTATAGATTCTTTAATTTTAAATATTCTTTCTGGATTTTTACCAAAATAAGGTAAATGCCTAATAGCATTTTGAAATGGATCAGGATAATCATACGAACAACAAAATACCATTACTTGAGATTTTTCAAAAAAAATCATTTTTTTACAAAATCCAAATAAATCATTATCTAATAGTTTAGGTTCTAATATGATAATTTTAGATATTCTTTCTTTATTTATAAGTTTTTCAATATAAGAAAAATCATTATTATCTGAAAAAATATCTATTTCAAAATTTTCATAACTACAAAAATCTAAAATTTTGTTCTTTTCTTCTATATTAGAAACATCAGAAATCAAAGCTAAAGATTTCAAAATTTTACTCCGATATTAATGATTTCCCACAATTACAAACTATAGGAGTAGTTGTCGATTTGATTTTTTCAATAAATGCATTTGGAAGCTCCATTTTACAGCATGAGCTTATATTATTTTCTAGTTTAGCAATTCCAATACTTCCACTTTTGGATAAAAAATTTTCATATAAATTTAAAACATTATTATCTAAAGATTTGGACAAAGAATTCTTGATTTCAAGTAAATATATTTTCTTTTTATTAAAAGAATTGATTTGTTCATTCAATTTTATTTCTAAATTATTCCAATCTTCTTCTGTGGTCATTATTTTAATTTCCATACTTTCCTTAAGGTCTTTTAATTTATTTATATTTTCTAAAACTTTTGAGCTTTTTGGATTTAAATTTTCCAAAATATTAGTTTTTGTTTGCAATTCTAACTGTATTGCTTCTACTTCTTTATTATTTCTTATTTTGCCTGAATACAGTGTGGTGTTTAATCCATTAATAGTTTCGTTACATTCTTCAATTGATTGATTGATTTGAATTTGAATTTTTTGTTGTTGTTTTAATTTTTCCTCAATAAGAATTACTTTTTGTTTCATGTCAGGAATACCTTGTTGAGAGAATAATTCTTTTTTAATAATCGATATTTTATTATCAATTGATAATAATTCTAAATCATGTTTTTGTATTTCAAAGTAATACTGGTTTTCTTCTGACATACATTCCTCATAGTTGTTTTTCTATAATATATAATACGCTATATAAGATATAAATAAGATTCTAAATTCTAAATAATAAAATTTTACGTATTTAAAACTATAAAATATAAATGGAGGATAAAATTTCAAATTTAAATTTACAAAAAACAAAAATTGTTTGTACTATTGGCCCCTCCTCTGAATCAATTGAAACCATTAAGGATTTATTAAATGCAGGTATGAATGTTGCTCGGATAAATCTTTCCCATGGGAAAAGTGATGATCACAAAAGAACAATTTCTAATTTAAGGCAAGCTTCAGATTTATTAAATAAACCTTTGCCTATACTTGCAGATCTACCTGGTCCAAAATATAGAGTAGGAATAGTTCCAAATAATTACTTGGAGATTAAAGAAAATAATATTATAAGCTTTGAATGTAATGAAAAAATAAACTCAAAAGATATAAAAGTTTGGCCATCAGGATTACATAAAGACGTTCAAATAGGGGCTATATTATTAGTAGACGACGGTGCTGTAGAGTTAGAAGTTACAGAAATTCAAAATGCTAAAATCACAACAAAGGTAAATTTAGCAGGAAAAATAAGTAGTAACAAAGCTGTTGTAGCAAGAGGATTACCTTCTATGCTAGATTATTTTACTGAAGAAACTCAAAATGCTTTAGATTTTGTAATTGCAAATGATATAGACTATATTGGCCTCTCATATGTTAGGAATTCTAAAGATATAGAAAGAGTAAAAGCTAAAATTGGAAACAAAAATTTAAAAATAATTTCAAAAATTGAACTTCAAACGGCACTAGATAATTTGGAAGAAATAATAGATTGTTCTGATTCTATTATGGTTGCTCGTGGAGATTTAGGAGTTCATCTTCCAATTTCCCAAGTACCAGCAGCCCAAAAATTTATAATTAATTCATCAAATAAAAAAGGTAAAGAAGTAATAACTGCAACTCAAATGCTAGAATCTATGACAGATAACCCTCAGCCTACTAGAGCAGAATCAACAGATGTTCATAATGCAGTATTAGACGGTTCAGATGCAATAATGCTTTCAGGAGAAACTTCAATAGGAAAATATCCAGTTAGGGCAGTTGAATTTATGAGAGAGATTTCAAAAATAGCTGAAAATGATATTAATCATCATAACTTAAGAAATAAAAGATTAAAACATATTGATTCCTCTAGCTCAAATATTATTGATGAATTAATTGCTCATGGAGCAGCTAATATTGCTGAACAACTTGATGCTAAATTAATAATTGCATTTACAGAGTCTGGATCTACAGCCGCAAGAGTTGCTGCATATAGACCATCTCAAATAGTAATAGCTTTGTCACCTGATAAAAAAGCTAGCATTAATTTAGGTTTAAGATGGGGTGTCAACACAATTAATACTGATGGTTTTGATCAAATTGAAAAAATGTTTAGTTTCGCTGAAAATTTAGTAAAGAAAGAAAATTTAGCTTCTGAAGGCGATACAATAGTAGTAGTAGCAGGGTTACCAATCGGTTATAAAGGTAATACTAACCTTATCAGAGTTATAAATATAAATTAAACTTTTTCTACTATATTTTTAAGTGTGCCTATATTCTCTATGGAAATAGTTATTAAATCATTTTGACTTAAGGTAAAATCCATAGGAGGAATAATACCAGTACCAGTCATAACAGTTGTTCCATCAGGAATATCATTACTTTGGTTAAGCCATTTATTTAATTCATCACATTTTCTTTTCATTTGGCTAGTGTTACAAGTACCAGCAAATACTTCTTCTGAGTTTCTTTTTATAACCATTTCGACTTTCAAGTTGTTAAAATCTAAACATTCTATAGGTACCCAACACGGTCCAATAGAAGCAGAATTTTTGAAAATTTTTGCTTGTGGAATATATAAAGGATTTTCACCTTCAATAGACCTACTAGACATATCATTACCACAAGTAAAGCCAATGATTTGTTTTTGATAAACTATAAAAGTCAGTTCAGGCTCAGGTACGTCCCAAGTAGAATCATTTCTAATACCAACAGTCTCATTAGGTCCCCTTAATCTCCTCAAAGTACTTTTGAAAAAAGCTTCAGGTCTATCAGCAAAATAGACTTTTCCATATACATCAGGTGTATCAGATTCAGCTTGCCTTTCTTTCATTGAATCAGCATAAGTTACTCCAAAAGCCCAAACTTCAGGTGAATCGATTGGTAAATAATTTTCAAAGTCAATTTTTTCTTTTCCTTCATGATTTTTGATTATTTTTCTTACATAACTTGATACATTTGAATCATTTGCTACAGAAACCATCATAAGATCTAAAGATGTTTTTATTATTGGATTAATTGTTGTAATGTTATAAAATTTATCTTCATAATTTAATATCAAATTTCGAACATCATTTTTTCTAGATTGATAAATTTTCATAAATAATTCTTTCTCTATACTTCTTTGTATTCACCATCAACAGTATCATCTCCATCTGGTTTGTCATCATCATTTGTTGCTTCAGATGTATTATTTTCAGGTTGAGGTAAATTTTGACCGAATGCTTGAAGTGCCACATTTAATTTTTCTATAGCTCCATTAATTTCTTCAGATTCAGATGTTTCTATAGATAAAATATTTTTAACATTATCAATTTCACTTTGTAAATCAGAAGTTATATTTTCTGGTACTTTTTCAGAATTTTCTTTAATAAGTTTTTCTGATTGATAGACTACTGCTTCAGCAGAGTTTTTTGATTCTATTTTTGATTTTGATTTTTTGTCTTCTTCAGCAAATTTTTCTGCATCTTTAATAATTTTATCTATCTCATCATCTGACATTCCAGATCTACCAGTTATAGTTATCTGTTGCTCTTTATTAGTTGCTCTGTCTTTAGCTTTAACTGTGACTATTCCATCAGCATCAATGTCAAAAGTAACGTCAATTTGAGGCACACCTCTAGATGCTGGTTGAATACCATCTAAAGAAAATCTTCCAATAGATACATTGTCAGTAACCATATCTCTTTCACCTTGAACTACATGTATCTCAACACTTGGTTGATTATCACCTGCAGTGGTAAATGTTTCAGTTTTAGATGTTGGTATTGTAGTATTTCTTTCAATCAAAGGGGTCTTAACTCCTCCTAATGTTTCTATTCCCAAAGTTAACGGAGTAACATCTAAAAGTAAAACATCTTTAACATCGCCTTGGAGTACACCAGCTTGGATAGCAGCTCCAAGAGCAACTACTTCATCTGGATTAATAGATTTATTAGGCTCTTGCTTAAATAATTCTTTAACTTTATCTCCAACAAGTGGCATTCTTGTCATTCCTCCTACTAAAACAACTTCATTTATCTCTTCTGGTTTTACACCTGCATCTTTAATCGCATTTAATGTTGGTTTTACTGTTTTTTCAACCAAAGGCCTTGTAAGTTCTTCAAGTTTTGCACGCGATAATGACATTTGTAAATGTTTAGGACCGTTTGAATCAGCAGAAATGAAAGGAAGATTTATTTCAGTCTGATTTAATGAAGATAATTCAATTTTAGATCTTTCGGCTTCAACTCTTATTCGTTGTAATGCTGCAGCGTCGCTTTTTAAATCTATACCATTTTCATTTTGAAAATCATTACAAATATAATCAACTATGACATTGTCAAAGTCATCTCCTCCTAATTGAGTGTCACCATTAGTAGATTTTACTTCAAAAACACCTTCTCCAAGTTGTAATATAGTAACATCAAATGTACCACCACCAAGGTCATATACAGCAATAATTCTATCTCCTTCTTTATCAAGTCCATAAGCCAACGAAGCTGCAGTAGGTTCATTAATTATCCTAAGAACTTCTAGACCAGCAATTTGACCAGCAACTTTAGTTGCTTCTCTTTGAGAGTCGTTGAAATAAGCAGGAACCGTAATAACAGCTTGGTCTACTTTCTCACCAAGTTTATTTTCAGCATCTTCTTTTAATTTTCTCAATACCATAGCGGATATTTCAGCTGGAGCATGGTCTTTATCTCCTAACTTAATCCCTAAATCTCCATTAGATCTTTTATTAAGCTTATAAGAGACTTTAGAGGACTCATTTTTAATATCTGAATCTTCAAATCTTCTCCCCATAAATCTTTTTGCAGAATACACAGTATTTTCAGGGTTTGTTATAGATTGCCTTTTTGCAGTCTCTCCAACAAATCTTTCATTTGATTTAACATTAAGTGCAACAACAGAAGGGGTTGTTCTCTTACCTTCTTTATTTTCAATTACAGAAGGTTCTCCTGATTCCATAATTGCCATCGCAGAGTTAGTTGTTCCTAAATCTATACCTATTACTTTTGCCATTTTAAAAATATCCTTTTCTATCTAAATTATTTTTCTTTATTTTGAGCTATAGAGACTAAAATTGGTCTTAATAAATAGTCATTATGTATATAGCCTGGGGAAATTTGATCTACAATTTGACCCTCTTCAATATCATCAGTTTCAATTTTAGAAATTGCTTCATGAATATTAGGATCAAATTTATCACCTTCATTACAATTAAGTTCAACAAAATTAAATGTTGAAAGCATGGAAATAAAATTTTTATTTATTGAGTCAATACCTTGAATCCAAGATTTATACGTCTTTGTATTCACTTTTGCTGTCAATGCCATATTCATTTGGTCAATAATATTAATTATTTGGTATAAAATTTTACGTTGTGCCTTTATTTCTGATTGTTCCAAATCAATATTAATTTTTTTTCTAAAATTAACTAAATCTGCTTGGGCTCTTTGAGCTATATCTAAATATTTATTTTTTTCAATAGTTAGCTTTTCAATTTCAACTTCAAAATCTTTTGTTTTTTTATTTGTTTTAGCCATAATTAACCTTATATTTTTATTCCCAAATCCAAAAAAAGTTTTCTTAATTCAAGTGAAGCTATTTTTGCAGAATTTTTATAAACCTGACTACTTACACCTTGTTCTAATAAACCAACAATTTCTTGTATACGCATAGATAAAGCTAAAACTAGCTTTGCTCCTTCTAAATTTAATCCGTATTTTTCTGTAAGGAGTTTAACAATTTGCAGTTTAATTAGGTCATTTTTAGAATATAATCTTCGCTTACCATCAGTTCTAGAAGGTTTAACCAAACCATTTCTATCATATTTCCTTAAAGTATTGGGGTGCATTGAAATCAAATCAGAAGCTACGCTTATTGTATAAACCCCAATTACAGGATCGTAAGCAAATTCTTCATTATAAATTTTTTTTTCATTTCTGCCAGTAGTAATTGAAACTGACTTAGAAATCATCCAACCTCTATTATTTAGCATATTCATTTCCTTGCCTTGCCTTAAAGTATAATTATTAACACGCTCTATGTCAATTAATTAACAGCTTGATTTCGAACATTTCTTAAAATAAATAAGATTAGTTAACACTTTATTAACGAATAAATTAGTAAAAAGCTTGATTATTACGATAAGTGCAGTTATTATATGTGATTGAAAATATTAAAAAAATGATAAGGAAGTAATAGTGATTTATTCTAAAATGTGCCACTGCGGTGGCGATATAGAGATAAATAGCGATTCAGAGGGTAAATACCATCTTACTTGCATGCAATGTAGTAGGGAAATATCCAAAGATGAAGCTTTAAGTCTGCTAAAAAAATTACAAAATAGCAAAGTAGCTTAATTGTAATTATAGAGAAATTTGCAAGTTAATTTGCAAGTTTCTCTATAATTATCGTTAACAAATCATCTGAATTCTCTAAAAAGCCAGCATCTATTTCGAATTCCGTATCATCCCCATTTTCCAAATTTACTATAATTTTACCTTTAAACAAAGAAGATAGTAATGATGCGTGCTTTGGTAAAATCGTCATTTCCCCTAATGATCCTGGTGCTATTACACTTTTAGCTTCTCCAGAAAATATTTCACCTGAAGGAGAGACTATATTTACAGTTAAATTATTTGGCATTTATTTTAGTTGTTTCTTCATTTCTTCTGCTTTTGCAACAGCTTCTTCAATTCCACCTACCATGTAAAACGCTTGTTCTGGTAAATCATCATGTTTACCGTCAATAATTTCTAAAAATCCTTTTACAGTTTCTACAACAGGAACATATTTCCCCGGTATGCCTGTAAAAACTTCACCTACAAAAAATGGTTGAGTCAAAAATCTTTGAATTTTTCTAGCCCTTCCAACTATAATTTGATCTTCCTCTGAAAGTTCATCAATACCAAGAATTGCTATTACATCTTGAAGGTCTTTATATCTTTGTAATACCTGTTGAACACCTCTTGCAGCGTTATAATGATCTTCTCCAACAATCGCTGGTTCCATAATTCTTGAATTCGAAGCTAAAGGATCCACAGCAGGGAAAAGAAATTGTGCAGCTAAAGCTCTATCTAAAGAAACATTTGCATCTAAATGGCCAAATGTAGTTACAATTCCAGGGTCTGTATAATCATCAGCAGGTACGTAAACAGCTTGAAAAGAAGTTATAGAACCGTTAACTGTTGTTGTAATTCTTTCTTCTAAGTCTCCCATTTCAGTAGATAAAGTAGGTTGATATCCTACAGCAGAAGGCATTCTTCCTAAAAGAGCTGATACTTCCATTCCAGCAAGTATGTACCTATAAATATTATCAACAAACAATAATACATCTTGTTTTTCTTCATCTCTAAAGTATTCTGCCATAGTTAACCCGGTAAGGGCTATTCTTGCTCTTGTACCTGGAGGTTCATTCATCTGTCCAAAAACTAGTGCAGTAGAATCTAAAACTCCATAATCTTGCATTTCATGATATAAATCATTTCCTTCTCGTGATCTCTCACCAACACCAGCAAAAACAGAAACCCCTGAATGCTCTTGAGCAATATTTCTAATTAATTCAGTAATAATAACTGTTTTACCAACACCAGCACCACCATAAGCACCAATTTTTCCTCCTTTAGCAAAAGGGGTTATTAAATCTAATACTTTGATACCCGTTTCTAATACTTCAGTAGATCCAGATTGTTGGTCAAAATCTGGTGCTTTTCTATGTATAGGCCATCGAATAGCATCTTTGCTAATAGGATCCCCTTCATCAATTGGTTCACCAATAACATTAAATAATCTTCCTAAAGAATCTTTACCTACAGGAACAGATACTGGAGAGCCTGTATCTGTAACTTCTACACCTCTAGCTAAACCTTCAGTTGGACCAAGTGCTAGACATCTAGCCCAAGAATTTCCAACATGTTGTTCAACTTCTAAAACTAATTTTTTACCTTCATTTTCTAATTCTAGAGCGTGAAAAATTTCTGGAAGATTGTTTTGTTCGAATCCAACATCCACTACAGTACCAATTACTTGTACTACTTTACCCTTATCTCCTTTAGCCAAAATATACTCCTTTATTTACCTTCTAATGCAGATATACCGCCAATTAGGTCTAGTAGTTCCGCAGTTATTGTTTCTTGCCTTGCTTTATTTAAATCTAATGTAAGATCTCCTATTAGGTCATTTGCATTATCAGTTGCATTTTGCATTGCCACCATTCTTGAAGAATGTTCACTAGCAAACGATTCTAAAATTGCTTGGTAAATTTGAGATCTAACATATTTTGGAGTTAAATCTTTTAATACCTCAAAAGCTGATGGTTCATATATATAATCTTTAGATTCTATTTGAGTGGTAGATTCATCATTAGAAATAGGTAGGATCGTTTGAGATTTAGGGATTTGTGAAGTTGTATTAAAAAATTCACTAAAAATTAACTCAACCTGATCCCACTGCTTATTCAGAAATCCTTGTATTGCAATTTCTGAAATTTTAAGAGTATCTGATATTTCAGGTCTGTCAGGAATTATTAATTGTTCAACAATTTCATAACCACGAGAATTTAAAAACCTGTAGCCTTTCTTTCCAACTGATAAAATAGAATATTTTTCTTTAGAAGAATTTATAACTTCTAAAGCTTTTTTATTTATATTTCCTACTAAAGCACCAGCAAGTCCTCTTTCAGGAGTAATTAAAATCATCAATTTATTTTCAATTACTCTATTTTCTAATAATGGAATATTTTCTTTTTCTTCATCAACAGATGAAGAAAGGTTCATTAAAAGTTTGTATAAAGTTTCTGAATATTTTTTACCTTGCATTACTTGATCTTGTGCTTTTTTCATCTTTGAAGCTGCAATTAACTGCATAGCTCCTGTTACTTTTGATGTATTAGAAACAGATTTTATTCTAGCTCTTAATTCTTTAGTACTTGGCATAGTAATTAATTTCCAAAAGTTCCCTTAAATGTTTTTATTGCTTCATCAAGATCTTTCTTTAAAACATCAGACAAAATTCCTTCTTCAGCTATTGATTTCATAGTTTCTGGTGAATTAGCAGAAACAAAGTCATACCAACTTTTTTCAAAATTTCTAATTTCTTCTATAGGTACGTCGTCTAAAGCACCTTGGTTGGCAGCATAAAATATTGAAACTTGATTTTCGAAAGAAAGTGGTTCGTTTTCATTTTGTTTTAATAATTCAGTAAGTCTTTCTCCTCTTGATAATTGCTGTTTAGTTATAGCATCAAGATCATCTGTTCCAAATTGAGCAAAAGTCTTAAGAGAATCGTACTGAGCCATTTCACCTTTTAAAGAACCTGAAACTTCTTTCATAGCTTTTCTTTGAGCTGAAGAACCAACTCTAGTAACTGATAATCCTGCATTAACAGCAGGTCTTATACCTGAGTTAAATAAATCAGGTTCAAGGTACAGTTGTCCATCAGTTATGGAAATAACATTTGTAGGTATATAACCTGAAACATCTCCTGCTTGGGTTTCAATTATTGGAAGGGCAGTAATTGAACCTCCTCCATATTTTTCATCTAATCTTGCAGCTCTTTCTAGCAATCTAGAATGAAGATAAAAAACATCGCCTGGGTACGCTTCTCTACCTGGAGGTCTTCTTAATAAAAGTGACATTTGTCTATAAGCCCAAGCATGTTTACTTAAATCATCATAAACAATAAGGACATCTTTTCCTTGAGACATAAAAAATTCAGCCATAGTAACACCACTGTATGGAGCTAAATATTGAAGTGCTGCTGAATCTGAAGCATTAGCTGTAACTATTATTGTGTTTTCAAGTGCACCTTGCTCTTCTAATCTAGTAACAACAGATGCTACTTTAGATGCTTTTTGGCCAATAGCTACATAAATCCCAATAATATCAGAGTCTTTTTGGTTGATTAATGCATCAACACAAAGAGAAGTCTTACCCGTTGTTCTGTCACCAATAACAAGTTCTCTTTGACCTCTTCCTACTGGTACCATAGCATCTACAATTTTTAATCCAAATTGAACAGGTTGATCTATTGATTTTCTTTCTACAACACCTGCTGCAATTTTCTCTACAGGGAAAGATTCAGAAGTATCAATATCTCCCTTACCATCAATGGGTCTTCCCAATGGATCAACTACTCTTCCTAAAAGATTTTCTCCAACTGGAACTTCAACAATTCTACCAGTAGATTTTACTTCGTCTCCTTCTTTTATACCAATAAAGTCTCCTAATATAACAGCTCCAACACTATCTTCTTCAAGGTTCAAAGCTAAGCCTATAATATCATTTGGAAATTGTAGAAGTTCATTTACTTTAACTCCAGAAAGACCATGAATTCTAACTACTCCATCTCCTGCTTCAACTACGGTTCCTACATCAACCATAGTAAAGTCTCCTCCAAAATCTTCAATTTGGCGTTTAATTATTGATGCTATATCTTGACTATTTGGTGACATAATTTTTCTCCATATTTAATTTACTGTTGTTGATTTCAATAAGTGTTTTTCTAATTCGATAAATTTATTATTTGTAGATGAATCAATAATAGTATCTCCGACTTTAATGATGAAACCACCAAGAATTGATTCATCAATATTCTCTACAATTTCAACATCCTTAACATTAAAAATATTACAAATTTTTTCAATGAACATTTCTTTTTGAACATCCATTAATTTAATTGAGGAAGTAACAGTTGCTGATACCTTACCTTCTAAAAATTTTTTTTGATCATAAAATTCATTCATAATATGTTTAAATAAATCTATGTGATTTTTATTAATTAATACTTTAACGAAATTTAAAAATAAAGGTTCATAATCTTTCATGAGTGTATCAATTGATTTAAATTTCTCAGCAAAAGGTACCTGAGGAGAACTTAAAAAAGAATTTAGATCTTCATTAAGTATAATTTTCTCAGCATCATTAAAATTTTTATCCCAAGCATTCATTTTTTTGGTTTCAGATGCTATTTCTAAAATTGCTTTTGAGTATCTTTTTACTATAGAACTTGCCATAATTTAATTTACTTATTCACTTCCTGTTTTAGTGCTCTATCAATTAAATCTTTATGATCTTTTTCATCAATAGATTTTTCAACTACTTTAGAAGCAGCAGAAATTACTAATGAAGAAAACTCTTTTCTAACACTTTGAATAGCTAGATCTCTTTCTTTTTCAATAGCTTTATTTGCCTTGATAACGATTTCTTGAGATTCTTTTTTGGCTTTTGCTATTTCTTGAGTTCTAAACTTTTCAGTTGAGTCTCTAGCATCACTAATAAGTTTTTGTCCTTCTTGTCTAGCTATATTAATTTCTTTTTCTAATTTTTCAGCAGATTCATCAGCTTCATTCTTTATTCGTTCAGCGGTATCTAAGCTTTCTTGAATCTTTGAAGCTCTTGTCTCAAGCATAGAGCTAATAGGTCCAAAAAGAAGTTTTCTTAAAATTAAAAACAATACTACAAAACTTATAAGTTGAGTTAATAATCCTGGTAAATTTATTCCTAATGCATCCATATTTTTATCTCCAGTTTTTTTCAGCTGAGCATGGCTCAGCTGAAAATTTTATAGTACAAATAATATCAATATAGATACAACTAATGAATAAATAGCAATCGCTTCAGTAAAAGCAATAGCTAAAATCATATTTTGTTGAATAGGTCCTCTAGCTTCAGGATTTCTTCCTATTGATTGCAAAGCTCCGTTTGCCAATAATCCAATTCCTATCCCAGAACCTATAGCACCTAATCCCATTGATAAACCTGCCCCTATTGGTTGCCACTCAGTTGCCATTTTATGCTCCCTTCATTTTTTTATTTACTTACTTAAAAATTTACTAATCATGTTCTACTTCATCTTCAGAATGTGCTGTAACTGCCATCACAGCAAAAACTAAAGTTAACATTGAAAATATAAATGCTTGTATAATACCAACAAATAATTCTAATCCCATAAATGGAATCATTCCTATTAAAGGAAGTAAAAATCCCATTGAAATTAAAACAATTTCTCCAGCAAACATATTTCCAAAAAGTCTAAATGTAAAACTTATTGTTTTAGCAAATTCTCCAAATAATTCTAATATACCTACAAAGGCATTGATAGGTCCATGAGAAAAATTAATAAACTTTCCTCCATAACCTTTAAACCCTAAAGAAGAAAAGCCCCAGAACTGTATAGCAATCATAGAAAAAATCGCGATTGCTAATGTAGTATTAACATCAGTTGATGCTCCCCTGAAAAAAGGGATAAGCTCACCTGTTGTTTTTCCCAAGTACGAATTAGGGCTTATTGTTCCAGCACTAGTATCTTCATATAACATAGTTACTTTACCTGAGTGTATATTTTCTTGTATAGCTACTAACTCAGCTATATCTTCAGGTTTTGATCCAGTTTCAATTTTCTTTTTAATTTCATGAATGTCTTCAAGAACGTATCCTCCAATAGAACTTAACGGAGCTCTAGTAGTTTCACCTCTTCCTAAAGGCATAATACTCAAAAATCCAGCATCATCAAAAACAACAAATCCATGAGAAGCTTCCTCTTCAAGTACACATAATTCTGAAAGTACTTTATTAGAATTATTATCATGAGAAATTTCTGCACAATGGCCAGAATGTGAATGGTGGTGAACCCATTCTTCGACTGTTTCTATTTTTCCAATGGATCCCACTCCAGGCAAAATTCCCATCCAGTTAAAAACTAGAACACCTAAAAATATTGTTATAACAACAGGTAAAAATTTTCTTGCACTTTTCCCACCTGCTTCTTCAGCAGTGTCAATAAAAAATTGAAAAATTAATTCAAAAATATTTTGTAATCCTGAAGGAACTTCTTTAATATTCCTTGTAGCAATCCATGACAATATAATTAATATTAGCATTGCTATCCAAAGCATAATTGTGGAATTTTTTAAATCATAGTTAAATGGAGAAGAGATGCTAAAAACAGTTTCTGCAGCAATTGAGATAAATGGCATAGGTCCACCGAGAAATCCAAATCCAAAGCTTGCGCCAAGTGCACCACCAAGTACAGAAATTACAAAAATAGCAAAGATTGAGGTAAATAAAATTATAAATTTGGGTTTTAAAAACATTAAAGTATGTATTCTTTTATTTTTTAACTTTTAAAATTCTAATCGTTCCAATAATACCTATAAAAAGCCCAATCATCAAACCAATTAAGGTCATAAAATAGCCAAGATTTAACTTATTATCAAGAAAGTTACCAATCAAAGTTAAAATTATAGTTGGAGTAACCATAATCCAACCTAAACCTAAATATTTTCCAGCAAGAAAAATTGAAGAGTAAATCAATTTTGAGGACGAATCATTTGGATTTTTTTTATTTTTCATCAATATCTAAGCCCTCTATAAAAGATTCAAACACTGAAAGACTTCTTCTTTCTTTTTCCCCAAGTGGAGAATAAGTGGAAGCTTTATCATCATCTTCAGTTTGATCTTCTAGAGGGTTATCAATATCTAATTTAGATTTTTGAAAGCCAGCTTTTTCTAAAACTTTCTTATCACAAAGTATATCTATGTTCAATTTGAGTGCAATTACTATAGCATCAGAAGGTCTAGCATCTAATTCAATTTCTTTTCCTTCAAATGAAACAATTAGTTTCGCAAAATAGGTTCCATTATCAAGATTGTTTATAATGATTTTTTCTACTTTACCTCCAAATTGTTCAATTGTATTGCAAAAAAGATCATGAGTTAATGGTCTAGGAATTTCAACTTTTTGCATTCTAATTGCAATTGCATCAGCTTCAGCCGCAGCAATCCAAATCGCAAGAAACAATGAACCAGATTTTTGTTTAATTATCAAAACTCTTTGCCCCATAGCGTTAATTTTTAAGCTGTCAACAAGCATTTTATACATATTAATAGAATATATAATTTGAAAATTAGGTCAACAAATTTAAGACCATTTTTTTAAAATGAATAAAGATTATTAATTTGTTTATTTAATTCTAAAACTTTTTCTCTAGCTTTTATATCAAAATCATATTCATTATCAGAAGCGTAGATAATACCTCTTGAAGAATTAATCAAAATAATAGGTTTTTTCATAATTGAGAATTCTAATACCTTTTTCAAGTCTCCTTTTTGGTGTCCTATTCCTGGTATTAGAAAAGGAAGTTCAGGTGCTTGATTTCTAATTATTGATAGTTGATCTGGGTAAGTAGCTCCCATAACTAGTCCTATATTTCTGTTTTTATTTAATTCTGTTGATAATTTAGCAATTTTTTCATATAAAGTCATGTTTTCTTCTTCTGAAAAAAAATCTTGTATTTGACCTCCAGAATTATTTGAAGATTTACATATAATAAAAACACCTTTATCTGGACGAGTAATAAATGGCTCAATACCGTCTGTTCCAAAAAAAGGAACTACAGTAATGGAATCAAAATCCCAAAATTCAAACATAGCTTTAGCATATGCTTCAGAAGTAGAATCTATATCAGATCTTTTACAATCACCTATAATAATTTTTTTTTCAGGTAAATCTTTAATATACTGAATTGTTTTTTCTAGTGCTTTTAAACCTTCAAATCCATAAGATTCATAAAAAGCTAATTGTGGTTTATAACCAATTACCAAATCATATGTGCTATCAATAATTCTTTTATTAAATTCAAAAATTTTTTTTATTGGCATTTTTTCTAAATTAGGATCTAGGCCAACAATAACAAAGGTTTTTTTTCTTTCTATTATTTCTAATAAATTTTGATTAAAAGTTTTCATGAAATTAAATTTCTGTAAACAAAACAATTTACTTCACTGTTTACACTTAAGTTTAGACTATCTAAAAGATTATTATCTATTGAAATATAATAATCTTTATTTGAATAAACTTGAAGTAAAGACATTTTTTTACTTTTAAAGACATTGATTATGGTTCCAGTAAAATAATAACCAGAATTTTTATCAATAAATTTTTCCTTAGATAATATAACACTTATTGAAGAAAAAAACTTTTTATCAAATTTTCCTTTACTTTGTATTTGATTCAAAACTTCATCATCATTTTTCCAAAGACTTAAAATATTTTCCTTAGGAATTTTCTTATTCGCTAAACCTTTATCCACTAAAAGAATATTTTTTGATGTTTCAAATATATCGTCTAGGAAATGTGTTACAAATAAAATACAAAGATTTAAGTCAATTGTAGATTTTTCTAATATAGATAATATTTCTTTTCGTGCAAACAGATCTATGGAATTTATAGGTTCATCTAACATTAATACTTTACCGTTCCTAGCAAAAGCTCTGGATAATAAAACTTTTTGTTTTTGTCCTCCAGATAAATCATTTGGATACAAATTTGACAATTCTTGTATTTTAAATAAGTTAATACATTCTGAAGGAGCTATTTTTTTTTCATGATTTTTCAAAAATTTATAACCAAATTCTATATTTTGTAAAACAGTAAAATTTTCAAATAAATTTTCTGATTGTTGAATATAAGATATTTCTCTTTTTTCAGGAGGTAGATTAATTTTTTCATTAGTTGAATATAAAATATTATCATTTAATTTTATTATTCCATTTTCTATAGGTATAAATCCAGCTAAAGAGTTCAATAGAGTTGATTTTCCGTTTCCTGAGCGACCCCAAATATAGTTAATTCCTTCAGTGAAATGTGCAGATGAAGAAATTTTAAAATCTCCTATTTTTGTAGATATATCAAATTTAATATTGTTCATAAAAAGTTATCAAAGTTTTGTTTTTTTCTAATAAAATTGAAAATAATAACAGTAATTATTGCCAAAGAAATGGAAACTACAGATAACTGAATAAGATTACTATTGTTTCCATTTTGAATTGAAGTATAAATAGCAGTTGATAAAGTTTGGGTCTTACCAGATATATTTCCAGAAACTATCATAGTTGCCCCAAACTCGGATATTGATCTGATAAATCCTATAAATATAGCTGATAAAATACCAGTTTTGATAACTGGGAAAACAACATAAAAAAGAGTGTTTTTTTTATTCGCACCTAATATTCTAGAAGAATTAATTAAAGAAGAATCAATAGAATTGAAAGTTATTAAAATTGTTCTATAAACTAATGGAAGTGATATTATTGCACAAGCTAGACTTCCTCCAATCCATTCAAATGCTATATTTCCATTACTAATAAATATCAGAAAGTAACCCGTTATAACTGGAGGTAAAGCTAAAGGAAGAGTAGTAATAACATCTATAAAAAAAGTTAATTTAGTAAATTTTATTGCAATATAGGAAAGTATTAGTGAAGAAATAAAACAAATTAATGTAGCTAAAAGAGAAATTTTCAAAGTAACAATTATAATATTTAATATATCCATTTAATTAATAAGGAATCCTAATTCACTAAGCTTATTTTTAACAGTATCTGATTCAAGTGTATCTAAAAATTCATTTATTTCATGATTATCATTATTTTTCAAAACACCCATTTTATATTCTATTTTATCGTGATAATCTAAAGGGATTCTATAAACAATTTTTAAATCATTTTTTATTGCTTCTGTATTATAAACAATTCCAAAAAGATCTTTATTGTTTTTTAAGATATTAGAAACATAAGTCACATCTCCAGAAAGAATAATATTTTTTTTAATAAAATATTCAGGAAAAATTTTTTCTATAGCTTGAGAAGCATAAACTCCTGCAGGGGCAATCTCAGGATCTGAAATTATAAGTATCTTATTTGTATTATGGATGTCTTCAAGTGAATATTTATCATTTGAGTTTGTAACAATAACAAGGGTATTTAAAGCAAATGTAGTTAATGAATTTTCATCAATAATACCATCTGCAGTTAATACATCTATAGAATCTTGTGAGGCAAATATAACACCTCCTATTTTTTTTTCATTAATTTTAATTCTTCTAGCTAAACTTAATGATCCTCCATAATTTAAAAATAACTGTTTACTTCCAAATTCTGAATATTCACTATTAATTACATCTTTCAATGAAGCAGCTACCATTATAATTTCTCTTTTATCAGCACAAGAAGTAAAGATTAATAAAATAAAAATTATTAATAAGGTGAATAGTTTTTTTTTAGCTATAGTTTTTTTCATTTATACACAATATTATTATAAAAATAATAACATTTGATGTTATCCTAAGATAAAATAATCAAATGATTAAATTACATTAACTTAATAAAACAATTATATAGTCAAAATGGGAAATCAATCACAAAGCGAACAATATGCATTCAATGCTTTTGCAAATCTACCTTTTTATAGTTCAATAAATTCCGAATTTGTTGAACTTGCAAATATTTATGATAAAAAATCAATAGTTGATCTTGGTTGTGGTACTGGTAATATAACTAAATTAATTTTAGAAAAAATAATTTCAGCAAAAGAATCAGTAATTTACGCAGTTGATACTTCAAAAAGTGCATTAAAAACTGCCGCAATTGAACTAGAAAATAATCCTATAGTCAAATTTGTACATTCTGAAGTACAAAACTTAACAGACGCAGTAAAAGATAAAGCGGATGCAATGATTTATTGTAATTCAATACATTATGTCCCCGATAAAATTCAATTGCTAAAAGATATTGGAAATAAATTAACAAATAATGGCGTATTAGCATTTAATACATCTTTTTATGAAGGTTCACACCCTAAAGAATCTCATGAATTTTACAGAAAGTGGATGTTTAGATCTTTAAGACTATTAAATAAAGATCATAAATTGAAGCCTATTAAAAGTGAAAAAGTTTCATCCAGAAAACAATTGACTCCTGAAGATTATAAATTGTTATTAAAAAACAATGGTTACAATATAGAACATATGGAAGCAAATGCGTACCAAGTTCCTATAGATGGATTTCATTATATAAGTGAATTCAAAGACTGGATTGAAGGAGTGATGCCAGGCGTACCTCTTGAAATAGGTAAAATGACATTACAAAAAGCTTTAAAAGAAGTATTTAGTGAAATGTCATTAACAACGGTCCCAAGAAATTGGTTATCTGTTAGAGCAGTTAAAGCTTAATCACTTCCTAGATAATCATCTACTGTGCCAACTTTAAATGACTTTTTAGAGTTATTTACTATTGTCGCATAAGCAGTATCTATTGAAGTATAACAAGGAATAGAAAGTTCAGTTGCTTTTCTTCTGATATGATAACCATCTTGCATAGAAGATCTATTGCCTGTAACAGTATTTAATACAGCTCCAACTTTACCCTCATTAATAATATCTAAAACTGTTGGAGATTTAGATAAAATTTTGTTAACGATTGTAGATTCAATTCCTAAAGATTTTATAAAATTATAAGTACCTTCTGTGGCATACATTTTATTTCCATTAGCATCCAATTTTTTTATAAATCCAACAGAATCTTCTTTATCTCTATCAGCAATTGATAACAAAAAGTTAGTTTGGGGATTTATTTCCATCCCTGCACCGATCATAGCTTTTTTCATAGCATCTGGTAAATTATCATCAATTCCCATTACTTCTCCTGTTGATTTCATTTCTGGACCAAGATAAGTATCAACTCCAGAAAGTTTAGACATAGAAAATACAGGTGATTTTACTGCAAATAGTTTTTTTTCCTTAATTAGACCTGTGCCATACTTTAAATTTTTTAATTTCTCTCCAAGCATAACTTTTATAGCTAAATCAATCATTGGAACATTAGTAACTTTAGATATAAAAGGAATTGTTCTACTTGATCTAGGATTGACTTCTATGACAAAAAGTTTTGAGTTTTCTTCAATATCATTTGAATCTTTATTATCAAAAAAAGATTTTTTTGTTCTTTTTACTATGTATTGAATATTCATTAAACCTTTAATTCCTAAAGTCCTTCCTAAACTTTCTGTAGCTTTAATTAGTGCTTTTTTTTCATCTTGAGAAAGATCGTATGCTGGATAAACAGCTGTACTATCTCCTGAATGAACTCCAGCTCTTTCTACATGCTGCATAATACCAGGAATTAATACATTCTCTTTATCACAAACAGCATCAATTTCAATTTCTATTCCATCAATATATTGATCAATTAATATTGTTTGGCCTGGAACAAAATTTTGAGCCCTAGTAAAATATCTTTTAAGTTCAATTTCAGAATGGACTATTTCCATTGCTCTTCCACCTAGTACATAGGACGGCCTAACCATTACTGGATAACCTACTTTATTTGCTATTTCAATAGCCTTTGAAAGTTTTATCGTTACAGAGCCTTTAGGTTGTAAAACTCCAGCTTTCTGAGCAACTTTTTCAAAACTACCTCTTTCTGAAGCCAAGTTAATTACTTTCGAAGAAGATCCTAATATAGGAAAATTAAATTTTCCTAGCTCTTGAGACATATTAATCGCTGTTTGCCCTCCAAATTGAACTAAAGATTCAGGTAATTTATTATCAACAGATTCATTTTCTATAATATCTAAAACACTTTCAGAATCTAAAGGTTCAAAATATAATCTTGAAGAAGTATCAAAGTCGGTAGAAACAGTTTCTGGGTTAGAATTTATTAAGATTGATTTAACTCCACTTTTTAATAAACTTCTTGATGCATGGACAGAGCAATAATCAAATTCAATTCCTTGGCCAATTCTAATAGGACCTGAGCCAAGCACTATTGCTTTTTTACCTTCAAGTGGCGTTGCTTCATTTTCTTCTTCATAGGTACTATAAAAATATGTAGTAATTGCTTCAAATTCAGCAGCACAAGTATCAACCATTTTATACGTAGGAATTATATTATGTTTTTTTCTAAGGTTTCTAACATCAATTTCATTAATATTTTTTAATTTAGCAATATAATTATCTGAAAATCCTAAGCCTTTAGCTTCAATAATTATTTCTTTAGTAAGCTTATTATCAATAATATTTTTTTCATTATTAATTATTTTTTCAATAGCACTAGTAAACCAATAATCTATATATGTTCGTTTTGTCTCTTCTAGTGCTGAGGAACCATTTCGAAGTCTTTTAGCAATATCCCAAAGTCTATCATCCATAGGAAGATTAGATTTACCTGAATCTGGTTCAAATAATAAATCTGGTTTGTTATTTTCAAGTGATCTAATAGATTTTAAAAGTGCTGCTTCAAAAGATCTTTCGATTCCCATCACTTCACCTGTAGCTTTCATTTGAGTACCCAATGATCGATCAGCATCAGGAAATTTATCAAAAGGCCATCTTGGAATTTTTACAACACAATAATCCAAAGAAGGCTCAAACACTGAAAAAGTTTTTCCAGTTACAGGATTAGTAATTTCATCTAAATTTTTTCCTATTGCTATTTTAGAAGCTATTCTAGCTATCGGATATCCTGTTGCTTTAGAAGCTAGAGCAGAGGATCTAGAAACTCGAGGGTTAACTTCAATGATGTAATATTCTGGATCATTGGAAAAATTATCTCCAATTTGTTTTTTTACTTCTTTTGAAGGTTTTAAAGCAAGTTGAACATTACAACCTCCTTTAATATCAAGTTTAGAAATTATTTCTAAACTAGCAGTTCGAAGCATTTGATACTCTTTATCATTCAATGTTTGAGAAGGAGCTACAACTATAGAATCCCCCGTATGAACCCCCATAGGGTCTAAGTTTTCCATATTACAAATAGTAATAACATTACCAATGTTATCTCTCATAACTTCGTATTCTATTTCTTTCCAGCCTACTAAAGATTTTTCAATTAAAACTTGTCCAACTCTAGAAAGGCTTATACCATGATTTGCAATTTCAATTAATTCATTTATATTCTTTGCTATACCTCCACCCGTGCCACCGAGTGTATAAGCTGGTCTTATTACAACTGGAAATCCAATTTTTCTAGCTGCTTTTTTTGCATTTTTAATATCATTAACTGCTATAGATGGAGGTGTTGGTTGGTTAATTTCTATTAAAAAAGATCTAAATTTATCTCTATCTTCTGCTATTTCAATAGAGTTTATACTTGTGCCTAACACTTTTACATTATATTTTTCTAAAATTCCTAAGTTATTTAATTCTGAAGTTAAATTTAACCCAGTTTGACCTCCTAAAGTTCCCAATATTCCAAAAGGTTTTTCTTTTTTTATAATACTTTCAACAATATCTGGAGTGATAGGTTCTATATAAATTCTATCTGCCATTTCTTTATCAGTCATAATTGTAGCTGGATTAGAGTTAATTAAAACTACTCTGTAACCTTCTTCTCTTAATGATTTACATGCTTGAGCTCCTGCATAATCAAATTCAGCAGCTTGTCCTATAATAATTGGTCCAGAACCTATCACTAGTACTGTATTGTTATTCATTTATTTACCTTTAAATCGGTTAATTTTTTCTATAAAATCATCAAATATATATTCTGAATCTTTTGGTCCTGGTGAGGCTTCAGAGTGATATTGAATTGAAAAAACAGGAAGTTTTTTATGATTTAGACCAGAAATTGTACCATCATTCATATTTATATGAGTTATTTCAAGATCTTTATGAATATCTGTATTTGAAACAGCATATCCATGATTTTGAGAAGTCACATATACTCTATTTTGTTTAATATCTTTTACAGGTTGATTTCCTCCTCTATGACCAAAAGGCAGTTTAAATGTTTCTAATCCAAATGATTTTGCAATTAATTGATGCCCCAAGCAAATACCTAAAACTGGGATACCTGAATCAATTATTTTTTTGACATTTGGGATTATATTATTTAAATTTTTAGGATCTCCAGGTCCAGGAGATAAAATAATACCATCAGGTTTTTTAGATAAAATTATTTCAGATTTTGTATCATATGGATAAACATTAACAGAGCAATTTCTTTTTCTTAACAATCTCAAAATATTATTTTTTACACCCAAATCTAAAACAGAAATATTTAGATTAATATCATTTCTTTCATCATAAATAATCTCTTTTCTAGAAACTTGGGAAACAAAATTTTCTTCGTCATAATGATTAATTGAATTTATTTTATTTAATATCTCATTTACGTCATTGTTAGTTGATATAGCACCCATCATAACTCCAGCGTTTCGGATTTTTTTTACAATTGATCTTGTATCAAGACCATAAACTCCAGGGGTTTTATTCTCTAATAAATATTGATCAAGATTCATTATTGAATTATTATGAGATGGTTTTTCACAAAATTGTCTTACAATGAATCCTTGGACTTGTATTTCAGATGACTCTACATCTTCTTTACTTATTCCATAATTTCCAATTATTGGGTAAGTCGGGATAAGTATTTGCCCTCTATAAGATGGGTCTGTAAGCATTTCTTGGTATCCTGTCATAGATGTATTAAAAACAACTTCTCCAATAGTTTCTTTTTCTAATCCAAATGAAAAACCACTATAAATTGTTCCATCTTGAAGTATTAAGTTTATCTTTTTATGCATTATTGTTCCTTATATACAATTTCTCCCCCATATATTGTCATATAAATTTTTCCAAAAAGTTCGGAATGAATTAATGGTGAATTTGTACTTTTAGAGAGTAAAGTATTTTTATCAACAATAAAAGATTTATTTTCATCTAAAATTGTAAAATCTGCTTCATAGCCTTTTTTTATTTTACCTATTTTTAAATCCATAATTTTATTTAATAATTTTCCTGGTGCATTAGACATGAATTTTATTACTTCTTCAATATTTAATTCTCCATTTTTCACTAAAGTAAGCATTGTAGATAAGGCTAATTCCGCACCATTAATACCTGCTGGAGCTTCTTCATAAGTATTTAGTTTATCTCCTTCGGAATGAGGAGCATGATCAGTCGCAATTAAATCAATAGTCCCATCTTTTAAAGCATTGATTAAAGCCTTTCTATCTTCTTCACTTCTTAAAGGAGGATTAACTCTTGTATTAGTATCGTATGAATTTAAATCAAGAAATTTAGGGATATCTCCTTTTAATCCATAGGTCCATAGTTCATTCATAAATAAATGATGAGGCGTAACTTCTGCTATTATGTTTACACCTAATTTTTTTGCTTCTTTAATGAGTTCAATACTTTCTTTAGACGATATATGTTGAAAATAAATAGGAGATTTATTTTCCATTGCAATTTTTATATCTCTTTTTATTATTGAGTACTCAGCCTTAGAACTTCTTGGCTTTAAGCCCAATCTAATAGAAGTTGGACCATCATTAACAACACCATCGTTTATTAATAGTTTGTCTTCACAGTGTTGGAAAATTAATTTATTATTATTTTTTGCATTTAATAATCCATTTTTAAATATCTCATCATTTTCTATTACATCTCCATCATCGCTAAAACCAACAACACCATATTTTGATAAAGTTTCAAAATCAACTAATTTTTCACCTTTTCTACCCATAGTAACTGATGCAGTTTGTAATATTCTTATTGAAGAATTTTTATTTATAATTTCCTTCTGTTTTTCCAAAATTTCCTTACTATCCATTGTAGGTATTGTATTAGCCATCATAACAACAGTTGTAAATCCACCTTTAGCAGAAGATTTAGAGCCGGATTCTATATTTTCTTTATAAGTTTCTCCAGGATCTCTATAGTGAACATGTAAATCAATTAATCCAGGAATTAATGTTTTTTTATTAATATCTATAATTTCTAAATCGCTATTTTCTATATTTTCTGAAATTTCTATAATTTTTCCATCATTGATTAACAGATCAGAAATTTGATGTAAATTTTCAGAAGGATCAATAATGTTTGCATTTTTGATGATAAAATTTCTCATAAAATTATTTACCCAATAAACTTTCTATAATAATTTGCCTAACATAAACTCCATTTTCTACTTGGATATTGATTAATGAATTATCAGAATGAACAATTTTGTGAGAAATTTCCATTTCTTCGTTAACAGGACCAGGATGCATTATAAATATATTTTTTTTACATTTATCAATTAATTCTTCATCTATTTTCCATTCATTTTGATATTTTTCAAAATTTAAATCAAAGTTACTATTAAATCTTTCCTTTTGTATTCTTAAAGGCATAATTATATCTGAGTTGATAATTGGTTTTTCAAGCTCATCATAAATTCTAATTTTTCCTGGATATTCTTTAATTAAAAATTCATAAGCTTCCAAAATTTCTTTAGAAACTAATTCTTTCGGTCCCAAAATATTTATATTACATCCCATTTTTATCAAACCAATAATATTTGATCTTGCAACTCTACTAAAAATAAAATCTCCTATAATAGATATTTCTAAATTAGAAAAATTTTGATTTTTTTCATAAATAGTAAATAAATCTGCCATAGTTTGAGTAGGGTGAGCATGAGATCCATCACCAGCATTAATAATTGAGGATCTAACATGTTTTGCAGCAAAATTTGCTGCACCAGAGGATGGGTGTCTAATAATTATTAGATCCATACCTATACTGTCTATAGTTTTTAATGTATTGTAAAATGATTCACCCTTATTCTTACTAGATTTTGATACATCTAAATCGTAAAATTTTAATCCTAAGTTATTTGAAGCTTTTTCAAAGCTAAGTTTAGTTCTTGTAGAATCTTCATAAAATAACGCACATATATTTTTATATTTAAAGTTTTCTTTTCTATTACTAATTTTAAGTTCTTTTGTTTTATTTAGAATTTCTAAAATATAATCTTTTTCTAAATGGTCTAAATCCAAAAAATGTCTCTTTAAATCATTCATTAATTATCTTTTCTTTACAGAGTTCAATTTTATCTACTCCATCAATTTCTTTCATTGATACTTTGACATGTTCTCTATTTGAAGTAGGTATGTTTTTACCAACAAAATCAGGTCTTATAGGTACTTCTCTATGTCCTCTGTCGATTAGAGCAGCAAGTTTTATATTATTAGGTCTACCTAAGCTAAAAATAGCTTCTAAAGAAGCTCTTATTGTTCTGCCCGTAAATAGTACATCGTCAATTAAGACTAAATTTTTATCTTGAATTGAAATTTCAAGTTTTAATGAATTGATTTTATTTGAATTTTTTATATCATCTCTAAAAAATTTTGTGTCTATAGAATAATAATTTACAGATTTGTTTTCGTAGGAGCTAATTGTTTCAGAAATTCTTTTAGCAATATGTTGACCTCGAGTTTTTATTCCCAAAAGAATCAAATTTTTTGTACCTTGATTTGATTCAATTATTTCATGAGAAATACGAATAATAGCTCTACGAATATCATCTTCATCAAACAATGTTTTGTAAAAAAATTTATTTTTATCTGTTAACAAAATTTACCCTTGTGGTTTCTCTGAACCCGCTTAAAGAAATTAGATCAAATAAATAATAACAATTTATTAAAATAATTCAATGACTATCTCATGAAGTTTGCTGTTTTCAGTTCAAATAAGCTAAATAACAGGTACTTTTAATCATCTGACGACAGAATTGACGACACTTTTTTAGACAAAATCTCAAATAATTGAATAATTAGTCTGATTGATTCATAATGACTTTATGAAGAAAATTATTTTATTTGTTTTACTAATATTTATTTTTAATATGAAAAAACATATGAAAGAGTAAATGAAATTTTATAAGTCATATTTCTTATATACACTTGTATTTCTTATTTTAGGATGTGGAACAATATCCTTAGAATATTCTGCAGATATTAAAAGTCCTGAAGAAATCACTGTAGAATTTGAATTTATTTCTACAGATTTTGCTAGTTCTATATTTGTTGATGATGATAATGAAAGCTTTAAATTTAGTACAAAAAACCCTATTCCTATTTCTCCAACGTCTGAGTTCTTAGAAGATTGGGACATAGAAATTATTAATCAAGACTTTGGGAAAGTAAGGTACATAGCAAAAAAATCATTTGAAGGTTCAGAGGCTAAAGAATTCTTGAGTCCAAAATATCAGGATGATGTTGCACTAAACATATTTCCTAGATTTTTAATGACCGAGAGTCATGATAGAAACGACACTACTTATAAATTTTCTATGATTCCAAGCTGGTTTGGCCAAAAATCATGGGAGGATTCAATTATTGATAGAGGTTTTTCAGATGAAAAATCTGAGGATAATTCTATATTTACTCTCCCAACTTTTGATATGGATGAAATGAGTGGAATAGTAACCTTTGACATTAAACTAAAAGTATTTGGTGAAATAGTAGATTCAAATGCAGATAAAGTAGAGAATAATCAACTTACATGGCGTTTTGATTTTGAAAGAATTTATCAAACAAGAGAGAAAGAAGTTCCATATGTAATTACTAAAGAGACAAAAGGAGTTTTTTCTAGTTTATTTGGGAATTGCAATATGCCTGCTGATACTGAAATTGAAACTTTAGAAAAATTAACAGAAAATATTGCACCACCAACTCCAACTACGATTCCTGCTCCAACTGCGACTTATGCTCCAATTGCAATTCCTGCTCCAACTGCGATTCCTGCTCCAACTGCGACTTATGCTCCAATTGCAATTCCTGCTCCAACTGCGATTCCTTCTCCAATACTAAGTTCAAAAATTGAAAAAAATTTGAAATCTATTAAGCAATTAACTGTTGAAGTATTAAATGAGATTGCTGAAGAAAAGATTATACCTGGTAAAACATGGTCAGTTCCAGTAAAAAAATGGGAAAAATCATGGCCAGTTATTCAAAGAGCAGACAAACCAAATCCTGACCCTGTCCCAACTTCATATCAAGAATCTCCAATGTGTGCTGCTAAAGCTGCAGCTGGGGAAATTCCAGACCTAGAGGATAGACTCCCTAAAAATCCACTTGTGATTAAGCCTTCTGAAAGTATTGGTAGATATGGTGGTACTTGGTACAGAGCTTTCACAGGTCCTGCTGATGGACAAAACATGGAGAGAATCATGAAAGACCACATTTTGTTCTTCGGAACAAATATGACAGATGTTCAGCCAAATTTAGCTGAGAATTGGACATCAAACGCTGACGCTACAGAGTTTACATTAACTCTTAGAAAAGGCTTAAAATGGTCTGACGGAGATGATTACAACACAGATGACATCATGTTCTGGTACAACCACATGGTTACAAATGAACTTCTTGTTCCAAACACACCATCATGGATGAAGTCAGGCGGAGAACTTCTAACATTCACACAAGTATCAAAAGAAACTTTACAGATTAACACAAAAGAGCCTTATGGTCTTTTGATTACTCTTTTAGCTTCTGTTGTTGTTGCTGGACCACACACTAGAGGTGACTCTGGTTTGGGACTGTACGCACCTTCACACTACTTGAGTGATTTCCATCCTGATTTTGTAGGTCTTGATGAAGCTAATGCTATAGCAGAAGCTGCAGGTTACGAAAACTGGGCTAAGTACTTCTTGTTCTTAAACCATGCTAACGCTAACCCTGACTCACCTATGATGACAGCTTGGAAAGTTACAAAAGCAATTACATCAGATCAATGGAAGCTAGAAAGAAACTGTTTCTACTATGCAGTTGACACAGATGGACAACAACTTCCATACATGGATGCAGTTGTTCTTGATCTAGCAGAAAACCTAGAAGTACTTAACTTAAAGGCTATTGCTGGTGAATTCACTGTTCAAGGTAGACACATTGACCTTTCAAAACTAGCTGTATTCAAAGAGAACTCTGACAAAGGTAACTACAGAATTCAATTCTGGAGACAACCTGAATCTGGTATAGCAAACCTATACATTACTGAGTCATGGGGAGAAGGCGAGTTTGGCGATGCCGAAACTGGTTCTTTCCTAACTAATAAAGATTTCAGAGCAGCTCTATCAATGGGTATTGAAAGAGATGAAATTAACGAAGTATTCTTCCTAGGACTAGGAGAAATTGGTGGTCTATGTATGGGATGGGACGACCCTAATAACCCTGGAAAATACATAGGAGAAGACTATGTTCAATTCAATCCTGATGCAGCTAATGCTTTATTAGACTCTATCGGATTGGATAAAAAAGATGCTGACGGCATGAGATTAATGCCTAGTGGTGAGAAAATTGTTGTAGTACACAGCGTTGCTGTAGCAGCATTCGAAGACTACGAAGGTATTGACTCTATGGTTATCGAGATGTGGAAAAATCATCTAGGAATAGACGGAAGGCTTGATGCTCAAGAGAGAAGTCTATGGGCTGGTAGACAGAATAATAATGAAACTATGCTTAACAGTTGGGAATCTTCTGGAAGAGCTGGTGCAATTATAACTCCAGCGCATCTTGGTATGGTTGCTGGTGGAGGATATATTTCTCCTCTTGCTGCTGATTTGCATATGGATGGAATAATTGCTGACGGATGGATAGGTGAATGGCAAACACTTTATGACGAAGCTGTAAGCGACGCTACAAAGTATGCAGAAAACCTTCAAAAGGTTGTAGAACTTAACTGTGAAAATGTAAACCCAATCACAACAGTGATGAACAAACCTACATACACAGCTATAATCAAAAAGAACGTTAGAAACGTTCCGAATCCACTTCCATTTTCATACCACGCACAAACATCAGGAAATGGTTTTCCTGAGACTTGGTGGTTAGAAGGCGGAAACCAATAATCGATTAATAGATTATTAAGAGAAAAGAGGGCACTTTTGTGCCCTCTTTTCTCTTAATTGTGTAAGATAATAAAATGAAGAAATCTGATATACAACCAAAACTACAATGTTAAATTTTTTAATTCGGAGAAGTCTTTTTATGGTGATTGCTTTATGGGCAGTTACTCTTATTTCTTTTTTTATCATTAATCTTCCAGAAGGGGATTATGTAACTGCGTATATTGCACAATTGACGGCTACAGGTAGTGTGGTTGATCAGAATGAAGCTGACAACCTAAGAAAGTTTTATGGTTTAGATAAACCTTTATATATTCAATATTTTAAATGGATGAATCAAATTGCTATTCATCAAAGTCTTGGTTTTTCATTTGAATATAATATGCCAGTTACTGAAGTAATTGCAGAAAGATTATTACTTACAGTAGTTTTAGCTATAGCTTGTATAATTTTTATTTGGACTCTAGCGATTCCTTTAGGAATTATATCTGCTGTAAAACAATATTCAATTTGGGATTATATATTTACATTTATTGGTTTTATTGGATTAGCAATTCCTGATTTTATGATAGCTCTTATAGCAATGTATATGTTTTTTGTTTGGTTTGATTTCAGTCCAGGTGGTTTATTTTCACCTGAGTATGTTGGGGTTGCTTGGAGCTGGGGTAGGGTAAGAGATTTAATAGATCACATATGGATCCCTATGGTGGTTTTGGGTTCAGCAGGTACGGCATCATTAATGAGAATAACAAGAGCAAATTTATTAGATGAACTAAGTAAACCATATGTTGTAACAGCTAGAGCAAAAGGATTGTCAGAATGGAGAGTAATATTGAAATACCCTGTTAGATTAGCTTTAAATCCTGCTATTAGTTTGACAGCTTATATCCTTCCATACCTTATTTCTGGAAGTATAATTGTCGGTGTAGTTTTATCTTTACCTACTGTTGGTCCTATGTTAGTTAGATCTCTAGTTGCTCAAGATATGTTTTTAGCCGGAGGAATAATTTTGTTAATTGGATTTATGACAGTAATTGGAACTTTTATTTCAGATTTACTTCTATTGTGGGTTGACCCAAGAATTAGATTAGAAGAAGGCGCATCATAATGCTTATGAGTCCTGTTTACAAGAAAATATTAAGTATGTTTTCTAAAAATAATAAACCTGAAGATGTAATTGCTGGTATTGACGCAATAGAATTAGCTACTCAAAGACAACTTATTTGGAGAAGATTTAAAAGACATAGATTAGGTCTTTCTGCAACAATAGTTATTATTTTGTTTTATTTAATTGTGCTTTTTGCAGATTTTCTTTCAACTGCACCTCCAGTTGACTATGCTGCGGCAAGAGGTTATATGCCTCCACAAGGAATTAAATTTTTTAAAGACGGTAATTTTATGAGTACATGTGAAGTTACTGGAGGAAGAAATATGGAATCCTATTTAATGGAATATCAAGCTGATTGTGAAAATAATCAAGGAATAAGTTTATTCGGTAAAGGGTATAAGTATAAACTTTGGGGATTGATTCCAACTGATAGGCATATTTTGGGGATGAAAGATCAAGAGGTAGATCCTAATGCTTGGATTCATTTATTTGGTACAGATAAACAAGGAAGAGATGTTTATTCAAGAACAATGCATGCAACAAGAGTCTCTTTGACTATTGGTTTAGTAGGAGTTGTATTGAGCATAGTTTTTGGAATATTTATCGGTGCTATATCTGGATATTATGGAGGTATAATTGACACTTTGCTTCAACGGCTTATAGAAATTATACGATCTATTCCAACTATTCCTCTTTACATGGGACTTTCTTCTGCATTTCCAAGAGATTGGAGCATTAATCAAATTTATTTTATGATTACCGTTACTATTTCTTTATTTGCTTGGACAGATTTAGCTCGTGTTATAAGAGGAAGATTTTTATCTCTTAAGGATGAAGATTTTGTAACTGCAGCAAGACTAAACGGAGCAAAAACTATGAGAATAATTTTTATACATATGCTTCCTTCATTTTATAGTCATATAATAGCTCAAGCTACATTAGCATTACCGTTAATGATAGTAACGGAAACATCACTTAGTTTCTTAGGTCTTGGACTTAGACCTCCAGCAGTAAGCTATGGGGTTTTATTAAAAGATGCTCAAAACGTACAATCTGTTGCTAATATGCCTTGGTTGTTTATTCCTGCTATTGCGGTTGTTTTAGTCATATTAGCTTTGAACTTTATGGGAGATGGAATAAGAGATGCGGCTGATCCTTACCAGGAGGTATAAATATGGTGATAAAAAAAAATGATATAAAAAACGAATTACCTTTACTTGAAGTAAGAGGTTTGCAAACTTACTTTTTCACAGCGGATGGAGTTGTTAAGGCTGTTGATGGAGTAGATCTAGATGTTTTTTCTGAAAAAACACTTGGAATTGTAGGAGAGTCAGGGTGTGGAAAAAGCATTACTACAAAATCTATACTAAGATTAATTGATTCTCCAGGTGAAATAATTAATGGAACAATGAATTTATTTGACAAATCACACGAGAATCCCACAGATATTGCAAAATTAAATAACAAAGAATTAAAAAAAGTTAGAGGTGGCAGAATCTCAATGATTTTCCAAGAACCTATGACTTCTTTTAGTCCTATTCATACAGTTGGTAATCAAATTACAGAATCTATTAGGCTTCACACAAATTCTACTCAAATAGAAGCTATGGAATTAGCTGAAGACTGGCTAATTAGAGTAGGAATGAATAATCCAAAGCAAAGACTAAAACAGTATGCGTTTGAATTGAGTGGAGGTCAAAGACAAAGAGCTATGATAGCGATGGCTTTGTCTACAAACCCTGATATATTAATTGCAGATGAACCTACGACAGCCTTAGATGTAACTACGCAGGCTCAAACTTTAGATTTACTAAAAGATTTGCAAGAAAAAACTGGAATGTCTATAATAATGATTACTCATGATTTAGGTGTTATAGCTGAATTAGCAGATATAGTAAATGTGATGTATCTAGGTAAAGTTGTTGAAACAGGTACTATAAATGAAGTTTATAAATCTCCAATGCACCCTTACACTAAATCACTTTTAAGCTCAATCCCTTCTCTTGCAACAAAACACAGAGAAAGGCTTCCAATTTTGCAAGGTACAATACCACATCCAGTAGCCAGGCCTTCTGGTTGTAATTTTCAACCTAATCCTAATTGTAAGAATGATAACCCTGAATGTTTAACTGCTGACCCAATTTCAATAGAAGAATCTCCAGGACATAGAGTTTTGTATTGTGCACCATGTTATGAAGAACACAAATGTGCTTGGTATCCACGAGGAATATAAATTAGAGGTGAAAAAATGACAACAGAAGCAAAAAAAATGAATGAAAATATAGTAGAAGTTAAAAATCTAAAGAAATATTATCCATTAACTTCTGGATTAATGAAAAAACAAACAGGAGTTGTTAGAGCAGTAGATGATGTGACTTTTAATATTCCTAGAGGTAAAACTATTGGATTAGTTGGAGAATCTGGATGTGGTAAAACAACAATTTCAAAATGTATTCTTAGAGCTATTGATCCAACTGAAGGTCAAATATTATTAAATAATAACTCTGGAATTCATGATTTGGCCACATTATCTGAAAAAGAATTAAGGCCATTAAGAAAAGAAATGCAAATGATTTTTCAAGATCCTTTTTCATCATTAAATCCAAGAATGAACTTATTTGATATTGTAAGTGAACCTCTTTTACTTAATGGAGTTAAAAATAGAACTGAAAGACAAGATAAGGTAGAAGAACTTTTAGTAAAAGTAGGCCTAAGATCAGAATACATGATAAGATTTCCTCATGCTTTTAGTGGAGGTCAAAGACAAAGAATTGGTATTGCTCGAGCATTAGCATTAAATCCATCATTAATTGTTTGTGATGAACCAGTTTCAGGTTTGGATGTTTCTGTTCAAGCTCAGGTGATTAATCTTCTAATGGACCTTCAAGATGAATTTGGCTTATCTTATTTGTTTGTTTCTCATGATTTGAGTATAGTTAGGCAAATAAGTGATCAAATTAATGTTATGTATTTTGGGAGACAAGTTGAATCAGGTACACCTGATGAAATATTTAATGGTTCAAAGCACCCTTACACTGAAACTTTAATATCAGCAATTCCTAATCCAGACCCTGATTTAAAAAAAAGGCGAAAAGGTATTATAGGAGAAACTCCCAACCCTACTGCAGTTGCTGCAGGATGTAATTTTACTTCTAATTGCCCAGAACCTACACCAGAATGCACAACAGCTACTCCTTTATTTATTGAGGAATCACCTGGTCATAGTGTTTTATACTGTGCTCCGTGCTACGATGACCATAAATGTGCTTGGTATCCTAGGAATGAATCTCAATAAATAATGTTGGTAAAAAATGAAATATATTCTTTTATTAATAGCTTTAATTTCTATACCTCTTTCATGTTCTAATGAGGAAAATTATTCACAACTTCAAGAATGGAGAACTGAATTAAGAACAGAAATTATTGAAGCAAGGCGAAATGTAAATTCAACTTCTGATTTATCACTAAGATCTGATATATATATTAATGAAGTAATTGATTTTTATGTGTGGATAAAAAATAATTTATCTGAAGATTATGTTGACAAAACTTGTGATGATGCACTATTTGAAAAAAATATAAGATCTCAATTAGAAGCAGTGTCACTACTAATACAAATTTCTCCCCCAGAAGAAGATCCATTTGAACTTTTTCCTCTTCCTTCTGAAATCATTCATATTTTAGGATCTGAAGGATCTGTAGGCCTTGAAAAAGATGAATTTAATTTATTAGACTCGAAGACCTTAGAATGGAAAATTCCATTTGTAGATACTCCATTGAAATTAGAAAAAAAAGAAGTATGGTATATAGTACCTACAAGATTAACAGAATCTATATTTAAAGGATGTAAAAGTGAATAATAAAGTTTTTTCTGGCAACCGTATGATTGATACAAAAAATGGAAAAGTTATAGAAAATAACGTTTCAATTATCGTTGAAAATGAAAAGATTATTGCAGTAGATTCTTCTGAAAAAATTTCTAGCCATCCTGCTTTTAAAAACTCTGAGAAAATAGAATTGTCAGGAACTTTATTACCTGGATTAGTAGATTCTCATGTGCATCTTATTGGTTTTGGAGATGGTACTCCTGGTGATACTTTAGTAAAAACTGATGATAATTTATTAGCTATTAATGGTGCTCAAAATGCAATTAACCATTTAAATTCAGGAGTTACTACAATAAGAGATTTGGGTGCAAAGAATATGACAGGATATATGATCAAAGAAGCTTCAAGAAGAGGAATTATTAAAACTCCTGATTTGATTATGTCAGGAAGGCCTATTACTATCATAGGTGGTCATCTTAATTGGTTTGGTGAAGTTGCAACTGGAGTTAATGAATGTGTCGCATCAGTAAGAAGATTACTTCGTGATGGAAGTGACATGATAAAAATTACAGCTACTGGAGGAAGTACTGGTACATCTAATATTAGAGTACCATCTTTCAATTTTGATGAAATGAAAGCTATTGTTGATGAAGCACATAAATTTGGAATTCATACAGCAGCTCACTGTGTAAACACAGAAGGTATGCGAGTTGCTGTTGAAGCAGGTGTAGATACTATTATTCATGGAAGATTTGTTAATCAAAAAGGAAAACTTGAATTTGATGAAGCGCTTGCTGATCAAATATCTGATAAAGGAGTAATGATTAACGCTACTCTTCATCAAGGTAGAGAAAGAATATGGCAATTAGAAGAAAAAAGTATAAAAGAAGATTTAACTTTAGATGAAAAAAATGAAATAGATATATTTAATGAAAATTGGGATGAATCAAAAAAAGTTTGGCAAAAAGTTATGAATAAAGGAATCCAATTGGTTTCAGGCTCAGATGCTTCTTGGCAATATTATAAACTTGGTGGAACTAGCTTTCAAGATGAAATTCATGCACACGTTTCTATAGGAATGTCTCCTATGGAAGCAATACAATCTGGAACGATATATTCTGCTAAATCATGCTGGGTAGATGACGAAGTTGGTTCTTTAGAAGTAGGTAAAATAGCAAATATAATTTCAGTTTCTGGAAATCCTGAAAGTAATATTAAAGATTTAAGAAATCTAAAATCTATTGTTCATAGAGGAATGGTTCATAAATTATTTGACTAATCTTCTAACTCATCTATCATTCTTAATCGTTAGGTCCTATGACAAATTTGATTCCTTCTGCATTAGCAGATTTTCTAATAGCTTCTGGTAGTTTTTCCAAGGAGAAACGTCCTGAAATGATCTTATCTAAAGGCATATTTGGTAAATGATTCAATGCTCTTTCAAATGAGTTTCCTGCACCAAAGGCTCCAAAAACGGATATTTCATTTGAATGCATATCAAATAAGTCAAATGGTAATTTTGAACCTTTAGGGCTTACTCCTACTAACAACATTTGTCCTCTTGGTCTTATCAATTGAAAACAATCTTTTAAGACATTTGGATTTCCAACTGCTTCAACTACTATATCTGCTCCATATCCATTGGTTTCTTCTTTTACAATGTCTAGTAAATTATTTTTTGTAGGATCAACACTTAAATCTGAACCAAATTTCATTGCTAATTCTCTTCTTTGTGAGTTGATTTCAGAGGATATAATTCTATCAACACCCATTTGTTTTAAAAAAAATATTGTAAAGAGCCCTAATAATCCATTTCCAATAACAACAGCTGTACTTTTCGATAAAGGTTTTCTTAACATCTCTACACAAGACAAACTACAAGAAGCAGGTTCAGTCAAAGAAGCATATTCCAATGATAAACCTTCAGGAACAATTGAAATAGCACCTTCGTCTACCAACAAATACTCACTAAAAGCCCCTGCTCGTCTTTTATGATTTTCACAATGACCGACTGACCATTTTCTACAACTTTCACATTTTCCGCATCCACTCACAGTATGAGCTGAAATATCTTTATTTAATAAAGATTTTTCAACATTTTTGCCAATTTCAATTACTTGTCCTGAGAATTCATGTCCTAAAGCAACATTTGGATGAGATGGAAATAAACCCTGTGTTATATGCACGTCAGTTCCACAAACGCCTGCTGTATGGATTTTAATAAGACATGTTCCTTCAATAACATTTGGTATTTCGACATTATCTAAAGTGAAATTATTATCACCTCTCCAAATCATAGTTTTCATAAAACCCTCATATTAAATAAATTATTTGACTAATCTTCTAAAAGGCTCACTTAATATTGGGGCCTCTAAATAATCTTCAAAGTTTGAATTTAATGCTTTTTCTATAGTATTAAGACTTTTATTTATAGCTATGCAAGTGATTTTTATATCATTTAAATCATGAGACATAGTTGGGTGAAAAACTGAGCTCATATGAATACCTTGTTTAGCCATTTCTTGAACAAACAAAGTTTTCATTGATGGTATTTGAGATTTTTCACTATTATTAAATTGTACTATTGGTGATGATGGAATACCTGTTATTTGAACATCTACTGAAGAAGCCGACATAACCTCTGTGATTTTGTTTTTAAGCTCATTTCCATAATCTTCAAACCATTTTTCTGAGTTATTAGATAATAAATACTCGATTGTAGCCATAGATGCTGCTAGACCTATATTATCACTCCAATATGAACTTGATACAAACATCCTATCTGCTGGCCCCATTGCTTCTTTAGAGCCAACTACTGCTCCCATAGGGTAACCGTTAGACATTGCTTTTGCAAAAGCACTTATATCAGGAGTTACTCCGAGTTTTTTTTGAGCTCCTCCAACAGACATTCTCCAACCACAACTAACCTCATCAAAAATTAATAATGAACCATTGTCATGAGCTAACCTTTTAACTTCTTCAAGATATCCACTTTCTGGAAATTCTGATCTCATTGGTTCTAGCATTATTGCAGCTACTTCATCACCATGTATTTTTATTAATTCTTTTAAGTTTTCAATATCTCCATAAATAAAAGGCATAGCTGTTCCTTTTAATACTTTTGGAACTCCTATAGGTTCGATTCCTGCAAAAGGGAATTCTCCATCTTCAGGGTTAACTAAATAATTAGCTGATTGATACCAATCATGCCATCCGTGATATCCACTAAATAAAATTTTGTCTCTACCTGTTGTTCCTCTAGCAATTCTCACTGCTAAAGTACAAGAATCTCCTCCACCTTTGGTGTATCTAACCATTTCTGCACTTGGAATTTCGTTAATTAATAATTCTGCCAATTCAATTTCAAGGGCACTATTTACAGTATGAATGCTCCCTTTATCGATTTGATTTTTTACAGCATTATCTACATAATCACTTGAATGACCAATAATTATAGCTGAAACTGCATTCATCCAATCTAAATATTTATTATCATCTACGTCTATAAAATAGGCCCCTTTAGATTCCTTTGCGTATATGGGGTTTACACCATGGGCAAATTGGCTGGATCTTCGACTTATAAGTTGTGTTTTCCCAGGGATGATTTTCTCAGCTTTTTTATACAGATTTAGAGAATTCTTTATGTTATGTTTTTTCATGAGGTTTTTTTTTTTTTTTTATTTAAT
>Ga0209402_10000543_pt1 | contig 45387 bp, 51 predicted proteins | sample ArcticOcean_MG_C_3_FD_187437 | JGI IMG/M metagenome (GOLD analysis project Ga0209402, IMG submission 187437) | Marine microbial communities from western Arctic Ocean - ArcticOcean_MG_CB8_126 (SPAdes) (version 2) | ecosystem: Environmental > Aquatic > Marine > Oceanic | place: Arctic Ocean... | reverse complement strand
GGAATGATCTCATTTACGGCTATGTTGTTCTCCCGCACCTCACGAGCGAGTACACGGCACAACATCGCAACACCCGCCTTGCTGCACGCATAAGAACTGGTTTCCGGCATCGCGTTTCGACCTACACCAGAGCCCATAAAAAGAATCTTGCCACCCCCTTGGGTCCGAAGATGGGGAATCGCCGCGCGGCTTTGGATATAGGCGGCGATTAGGTTTAGCTCTACGGTGCCACGCCAATCGTCAATGTCGCTCGCCTGGATTGCCCTGCGCTCACCCGCCGTACCGGCATTCACGAGGACTAGATCGACACCACTATAGGCTTGCACGGCATTGGCGAGCAGTGTGTCCACTTGGTCCGTTTTTGTCACGTCGCAGACTTGGGCGAAGGCTTCACCCCCTTCGAGCTTAATGATGGTTGCTGTTTGCTCGATTTGATCTCGATTCCGTGCGGCACAGACTACCCGCATGCCGGCCCGACCATAGGCAAGGGCTATGGCCCGTCCGATCCCCCGCCCGGCGCCGCTGATGACCGCAACTTGTCCACCTAAATCAGGTTGATAATTCATGGCTCGTTCTCCAGATTTTCGAAATTGATTCAGGCATCAGGTAAGCCCGAACGCAAAAAAATATAACTTTATTCGAATTGAGGTCAGAAACCAGCCTTGTCCCGTGATTGCAATACGTCTGACAAGCTTGGCAAACCGATGTGTGTCTACCTGCCGGTTCAGTTTTGCCAGACCAAACTGACTTGCAGGTTAGAGCTGGTTGTTCGTAGCTTCGTTGGATGCGAAGTTTATTCCGATACTTCAACAGTTCACCCGAGATCATCCGCTTGGCTGTGATGGTGTACGTCTGCTATCCGCTGTCGCTCCGTCAGGTCAAAGATCTTCTGTTCGAGCGCGGCATTGATATCAGCCACGAAACCGGTAGGTTTTAGTCGAACCGGCTCGGTCCGATGTTCACTTAGGAGATCAGAAAGCGCCGGATGCATCATCCGTGGTTGCTGATGACGCTACGGGAGAAGCTGGTCAAGATTGGCGCTAAGGTAGTCAGCCATGGCCGATATGCGACCTGCCAACGGGCGGAAGTGGCAGTATCCAGGGACCTGTTCCGGAAAACTTTCCACCTCACTGATGGGCTGCGACCGGCCCCTGTACCGCGATGACTGGTGCCGCCAAACCCGCAATGGGCAGTCTTCATCCGGCATCGTGATGAACCGCTGTATGGCGTAGAGTGTGGACAGCGTGAAATCGCCCGGCCGGTTGGTTTGCAAAATAAATCAAGGAATTGTGGAAGGAGTGCTCCCACGGGGCTCTGGCCTTGGTTGGCATGGTTCGTTCTATGTAATATTGAAGGACGATGGCGCCTCTGCGGCGGTCGGCGGGGGCGGAATGTAGAAGACGGTCCACCCCTTCACGGCCGCTGAGAGGGACACTATGTAGGCAAAGGGCTGCAGGGCGAGGATGCAGGCGTATTTGGGAAAGCCGTGGACAAGAGGTAGTGGCAGATGACGTCGGCCCCTCCCAGCATAAGCAGGCAGATCCAGATTATGTGGTCTAGCGCGCACCATATGAACGGCGCCGCCACGGAAAAGGCGACGCAGCCGACGACGGAGAAAAGGGTTAGTGTCTCAACGCTATCTCGGCGGCCGACCACGTATGCAACGTGGGCCTTCCCCAAGGTTCGGTTGTTAAACCAAGGTTCAGGCCCACGGCAGTTCATCGGCAACTTAGAATGCCTCCTTCAAAACGCCCCAATAAGACAATTGTGGGCGCGAGAACGGAGGAACTTAGCCTAATTTTTATTTTTTCTGGATTACGGTATAAACTATAGCTGCCGCAACCAGACCTATAAGGCCAGCTCCGGAAAACTGATTGATGAGCCCAATCAAATTTCCTGATACGTCTGCATTGATAAAGACCAACGCCTGCGGAAATAGGATTTGCAATACAACTCCGAGACCAACCACGATCATTGCAGTCTCGGTAATGCTCCGGAGCCACTTTCCAATATTATCCATCATTTTCCACTCTCCAGGTTGTTTGAAGTCTTCTGCCTCTTATTCTTCGCGTTAGACTACTTTACGCTTCATGTTAAACTGCCTTAGCCGGTTGTTTCCCAGTTTAGGCAATCATAAATTTTATTACCGTCTGTATGCGACGGTAATGCTCTTTTAGTATTTGCCGTCAGCTTAAACTCCGTTTGACTGTTTCATCTCCTTCGCGTGATTAAGTATGCTGCCAATCCCGCGGCTACTATGCCGACCAGCCCCGCATTTCCAAATTTCTGGGCCAGATCACCAATATTGCCGACCACGTCTATACCGAAAAAACTGACAAAGTTTTCGCCGAACAGCACGTGCAACAAGGTCAACATCGCAACCAGCCATAAGGTCAAGTCGAGAATTTGTGTTAACCAACGCCGAATATCCTCCATTAGACCATCTCCATTTCAACTTCAGTTCTCTTATAAGACGTAATCGCGCGTCACCTTGTAGACGTTTTGGGATTATCCTTTCGGAATGACAGCGTCACAGGGCACGAGTTAATACTAAAGCGATATTTCTAATATGGAAGTAAAAAAATCCTATATCCGATATTCTTTCTGCCGCCTCCATGGCGCTAACTCGTTCGGTTAAGATCCTCTTATCATTTTTTTTACCAAGTGGGTCCGTGCCGCCATTGATTTTGATTCAATCGCAAAACGTTGCTGAGCTTGTTTTTCATTCGCGACTTGGTTTCGAGATAGCGCTACTGAGACAGAAAAATGAAATGCTTCAGCAGAGGGCCGGCCGACTATAAATAGGGTCAGGCTGCCCGTTGGCGTTTGCCACTTTCACTTGTGCTCACCAAGTCAGGGCGGTTCCCGGCGGCCACTGTCACGGCGTCTCTAACCTTAATCGCAAGTGCCTTAGCCATCAGCGGCGGCACCGAATTGCCGATCTGGCGAAACGCCTGGTTCATCGAACATGTGAAGACGAAACCATCGGGGAAGGACTGGAGCCGTGCTGCCTCTCGAACCGTCAGAGTGCGGGCTTCACGATCATCAAAATGAATGTGGCTGTATCCATCCTTTCCCAGATGCGCGGTAAGAGTGTGGGACGGGCGGGAGGCGCTCAGCTTGCGCCATTTGTCCGGAAATTTATCCCGTGGATAAGGGGGCACCGTCTCTTTGGTAAGTTTTTGAATTTCATCTTGTCCCATGTCGGAAACCTGCAACGCCTCGAATTTTCGCTGGAGGATCCGTTCGGCGATGCTGACCGCCTGTCTGTAGCGGTCGTCTTCCCGCATTTCGGCGAAAATTGCAAAGTCCCGTGGCAATCGGCGTGTCGCATTTCCGGTTGCGCCCGGTAGGGCCTCGAATGCAGGCCAATCCCGCATGGTTCGAGCATAGGCACTGGGTTGAACGTCCTCGCGGTAGTCCATTAGGTCCCCGAGGCTTGGCCTGAACGGCAAGCGGTGTCCGTTGATCTGTAATTCAAGTGGTCGGATCGACGGTAGATCGCCCAACGCCTCGTGTGCCGTCACGGCGGGGTTCATATCTTCCTGATGGATGGGGGGGACCATGTAGCCATGCGGTTCGAACAGATCTGGTGAGCGCAAACTATGGGGCGCTACGGCATGAATGACACGGTATCCCACCGGCATAGTGCGCAGCACGTGGGTTGGATGCGGAAACTGGTCTTTCACGCGCAGTTCGCGCCGGCACCCAAGGAGGAACATCCGCTCGCGTATCTGCGGGGCACCATAATTGACGGCGTTCAATAGGGTATAAGCGCTGTCATAGCCCATCTTCTCGAGGTCCCAGCGGGCAAGTTCACCGATGTTAGTGCCGCCCACATTCCACATTAAGCGCGTCGGGAACATTCGCCATCAGAACCGCCAGTGGCTGAGCGGCTTCGGTGCCCCCGGGTTGGGGGAGCGTTTGACCGGCACTTTCCTCAGGTGCGGCATGCCCGCCCGCGAAAAAAGAGGATAGCCAATAATCTAGGCTCCTCACAACAGTCCCTCCTCGAGCATAGGGCGCCCGTGATTGCAAAGGCGGGGGGCGGCGCCTAGATTATTCCAGGTATCATCGGGTTGGTGGTTCATCCGGTAGATTGCGGCTCAATGGGCAGGGGCTTTGTGACACTCACTCCAGCCGGTGGGCAGCAAGGGCACCATTGGGAAGATCTGAGATGAATGTTGTGACGGAAGCCGTGCGTCAGCCGGAGGTGAAGATCACCCCTGATTTTGACGCGATCGTCATCGGCGCGGGCGTGTCGGGCCTCTATCAGCTCTATCGGCTGCGCGAACTTGGCATGACAGTGCGGGTGTTCGAGGCCGGCTCGGGCGTGGGTGGCACCTGGTACTGGAACCGCTATCCTGGCGCGCGCTTTGACTCCGAGAGCTGGACCTATGGTTACTCCTTCTCCCAGGAACTACTCGACGAGTGGGACTGGGAAGAACATTTCGCTGGCCAGCTGGAAAATGAGCGGTACCTGAATTACGTCGCCGACAAGTTCGACCTGCGGCGCGACATCCAGTTCAACACCCTCGTCACCGCCGCGCATTATCAGGAAGACAGTAGAAGCTGGAAGGTCACGCAGAACAATGGCGTTCACCACACGGCGCGGCTGTTGATCACCGCGGTGGGCATCCTCTCGGCACCGACCATGCCGAATGTACCCGGCGTCGCCTCGTTTAAGGGCCAGTCCTGCCACACCCATGGCTGGCCTAAGGAAGGCGTCGATTTTGCCGGCAAGCGGGTCGGGATCATTGGCACCGGCGCGACCGCGATACAGACCATCACGGAAGTGGCGAAGACCGCCGGCCACCTGACCGTGTTCCAGCGTACCGCGCAGTGGTCGGCACCTTTGCACAATTCCAGGGTCACGCCCGAGGAGATGCAGAAGATCCGAGAGAATTACACCGACATTTTTGCGCGCTGCCAGGAAACCGTCGGCTGCTTCATCCATGCCACCGACCCTCGTTCAGTGTTTGAGGTCACCGAGGCGGAACGGGAAGCGTTTTGGGAAAAGCGCTATGGCGAACCAGGTTTCGGCATCTGGATGGGCAATTTCCGGGATGTCCTGGTGGATCGCGAGGCCAACAAGCTGATGTCAGATTACCTCGCGCGCAAGATTCGTGAGCGCGTCAATGACCCGGCCATCGCGGAAAAGCTCATTCCCAAAAATCATGGTTTTGGCACGCGGCGCGTGCCGCTCGAAAGCGGCTATTTCGAGGTTTACAACCAGCCGAACGTCAAACTCGTCGACCTCAATGAAATGCCAATCGAGTGCATCACGCCGGACGGCATCCGGACCTCCGATGCCGATTGTGAATTCGATATAATCATCTACGCGACCGGCTTCGACGCGATCACTGGCGCCTTCGATCGCATCGACATCCGAGGGGCTGGCGGCGTGTCGCTCAAGGAAAAATGGCAGGAAGGGCCGGTGACGTTCCTGGGCATCCTGGTGGACGGGTTCCCCAATTTCATGATGGTGATGGGCCCGCATGCCGGGCTCGGTAACTTCCCGCGCGCGGTCGAATACACCTCTGACTGGGTCAACGCTTTGATCTGCCACGCGCGCGACCGTGGCCTGACACGCATTGACGTGACCCCGGAGGGCGCCAAAGTCTGGACGGATCACGTCATCGAAACTAACGAGGGCCTGCTGTTCACCGAGGTTGACTCGTGGATGACCGGCATTAACCGCAACCTTGAGGGGAAACAGGTTCGCAGGGTGATGCGTTACAGCGGCGGCCACCCAGCGTTCCGTCAGCACTGTGAAGCAGCCTCGGCAGGGGGTTATCGGGAGGTGTCGATGGCGTAGCCGTCGGACGCGCGGCGGGCGCGGGTCCGCTGCGGCTGCAGGCATAATCGTACGTGCGCTGGTCGCCCATCACGCCCACGGCGGCGACCTCATGGGGCTGAGCAGAACCTGAAGCTGGCGGCGTGCTCTGAAGCCGATGTTGAGGTCTGGGATGAAAAACGTGGCTTGCGCCAAATGTTGATCAATCTAATCGAGTGCGCGACCGCGGCGGGCGTGAGACGCACACTATTACCATCGGTGTATACACAGGGAAAATCGGTGAGGCGAACTTGTGGCTGCACGATGACGGCGAAGCTTTGCTGCCGCGCTAAGCGCAGAGATGCTTATTGCTGCGTGTTTTGGCTAGAAAGCCTACCTCTTGCCGCTGGGCAGCAGTGTCAATTTCTACCCGGTACTGGTTCGCGTGATTACCGCCCTAAATCAACCGCATAAGTTTCCACCGCGGGCGGGCTCTTGATCAACTGCTGCTCGGCCAGGAATTGGGCGAAGCGCTCATAGCGGCCAACATCCAGGGCGGCGGGGCGCAGGGCGAACCTGGGCAGTGTGTCACGCCAGGCACGGCGGTTGAGCTCGTCGTCCAGATCTTTGTTACCCTTCAGGAATAGCTTCCAGGCATCGTCCGGGTGGTTGACCATGTATTGTACGCCACGCTCAATTGCACCGTTGAAGGCCTTGAAGCGAGGGTCGGAGAGATTGTCTTTGTGCGCGATAATAATCAGCTCGTCATAGGCGGGTACGCCCTCTTCCTCCAGATAGAAGGCGCGGCCAGGGTGGCCGACAATGTCCATCTGGTTTAGCTCAAAATTGCGGTAAGCGCCGATGACTGCATCTACCTTGCCCGCGATCAGGCTGGGCGAGAGCGACCAGTTCACGTTGACCAGCGTCACGTCCTTCATGGTTAGGCCATGTTTGCCCAGTACCGAGCCCAGCAGTGCGTCTTCCAGGCCGCCGACGGAGAAGCCGATGCGCTTGCCCTTCAGGTCAGCGATGGTTTTGATAGGCGAGTCCTTCAACACTACGATGGTGTTAAGTGGCGTTGCCACGAGGGTTGCGATGCGGACCAGCGGAAGGCCTTCATTCACCTGCAAGTGCAATTGTGGTTGATAGCTGACGGCTAGGTCATACTTGCCCGCAGCTACCAGCTTTGGTGGGTCGTTCGGGTTGGCGGGCGGCTGGAGGGTGACCTCAAGCCCGGCATCTTTGAAATAGCCACGCTCTTGGGCGACATACAACGGGCCGTGGTCCGGATTGACGTACCAATCCAGCATGACCTTGAGCTCTGCCGCTTGTGCGGTGACGGCTGCAAGAGACAGAGCGCCTGCAAGCGCGCCTTTCGTGAACCTTTTAACCATCAGCGACCGGATCATAGATATTACCTTATTTAAGTGTTTCTGGTTGCCACGGAATGAGCCGCTTCAGGGCCCAATCCAGGGTGAAGTACAGAGTCACCGAGCCGAGCGTCAGCACGAACAGGGCGGCGAACATCAGATCGATTTGCATGCGTGCGTTGGCGTGCAGCATTAGATAGCCAAGCCCTCCTTCCGAGCCGACCCACTCGCCGACCACGGCCCCAATCGGCGCGACCGAGGCCGCGACCCGCAGGCCGCTGGCGAAGCTGGGCATGGCGGCGGGCATGCGGATGTGGCGCAGGATGGAGAGGCGGGACGCACCCATGGTCTCGGCCAGGGCCAACCATTCGGGCTCGGTCCGGCGTAATCCGTCGAAGAAGGCGGCGGTGACCGGGAAGTAGATGATCAGCGTTGCCATCGCGACCTTGCTGGTCATGCCATAGTCCAGCCACAACACCAGCAGTGGCGCGATGGCGAACACGGGGATGGCCTGGCTGGCCACCAGCACGGGCATAAGCCAGCGGGTGGCTCCCTTGATCCCGGCCATCAGTAGCGCCGTCACGACACCCAATATTGTACCCAGGGCCAAGCCGAGAATGACTTCCAAACCGGTGATCCAGGCATGGCTGAGGATCACGTCGACCCGGGTCACCAGCGTTATCAGCACGGAGACCGGGCCCGGCAAGATGAAGGGCTGCACTTGCGTGACCCAGACCACGATTTGCCATAGCAGCAGCAACACTGCTGCGATGATTAAAGGCCGCAACCATCGCATCACCCGGCCTGCAACAAGTATTTGAGCAACTCGCCATGACGGGCCGCGACTTCGGGCTCGTTGGGTGCGCGCGGTGTTAGGGCGCTGGGCACGAGCTCGTCGCGCAGGCGGGCGGGCTTGCCCTCGGCAATGACGATGCGGTGGCAGAGGCGTAGTGCCTCCAGCGGATCATGGGTAATGGCCAGGACGGTGCGGCCTTCCAGCATTTTAGATGAAAGGTCCTGCATCTTGTGCCGGTTTAGGGCGTCGAGCGCGGCAAAGGGCTCGTCCAACAGCACGATGGGGCGGTCTTCCATCAGCGTGCGGATCAGTGCCACCCGCTGGCGCATGCCGCCGGAGAGCGTTACAGGCGCAGCATCCAGATAGTCGGCGAGGCCGACTTGCGTTAGCAACGCTGCGGCTTGATCCTTGCGTTCTGTAATCGGCTCCTCGCGCAGGCGTGCGCCGAGGCAGGCATTGTCAAGGACCGAGAGCCAGGGCAGCAGCGCGTCTCGCTGGGCCATCAGTGCAATTGAATTTTTCAGCGGCGCGCCATTGCTGAGTGTGGCTTGGTAGGTGCCCTTACCTGCATCCAGTCCCGCCGCAATGCGCATGAGCGTGGATTTGCCGACGCCACTGGGGCCGAGCAGACCGGTCCATTGGCCAGCACGCAGCTCTAGCGTCAGGTCTTGGAATAGCGGAATTCCATCATAGGCCAGATGCGACGCCTCAATGATGAGGCCCGGCACTGACCCTGGCGCAATGGTCGCCAGATCGGTCATGAAGCACGTCTTCCTACGCCGGTGCTAACCGGATCAGGTTCGTGGGGTCGTCTCTTCGTTGGTCGAGACCTCTCAGCTGGCGCTACCCAGCTCCCCCGCATGCGGGTGTGAGTTCTAGTACGGCGGATATTGGCGAATGGTTAGGCGGATGGCAAGAGGTGGCCACGTTTTCGTGACAGAAGGCTTAATATCTGTGGACGATGGTGGCCGGCACGAAATATTCGGCCCTGGCGAAATGTGTCAAGTCGCACCTAGCGTCGAGCAGGCCGATGCAGCTGGGGTCGCTGGTGCCAGTTACTTTCTTGCCTGGAGAGCATCCACGGTGACGGCGAAATTGCAACCAGCCACTTAGTCGTTAAGCCGCCTCATCCGCTAGGAACCATTATCTAGGTTCATGCACCACGGATTACGGGACAAGTGACTGAATTCAAACAATATTTGTTTGATGAAGGGAGTTTGGTTAGTCATGGTGTGGGTAAGGTCTCCGGTATATTTTTATAAACGTGGCGAGATGTTTTACTTCTCTCGCGCAGTCCCCAGCGACCTACAGCACCGCTTCGATAAGCGGAAAGTGGAAGTTTCGCTGCGAACCAAATCCGAATCCAGGGCACGTAAATCCGCGGCGGCGCTTTCAGACAGGCTGGAGCGCTATTGGGACAGCTTGCGAATGGAATTGATTTATTCGCGAGAGTTGGGCCTTTCTGTCATCGAGGAAGGAACAGCGCGGCAAGCATCAAAACTCACATTCGACGAGGTATTAGAACTGTATCACCGGTTGAAAGGTGTTGGGAAAACCAAGCTGTTTTTTGAAGGATCGGAGCGAAGCATTCGGTATCTCAAAGACTGTCTCGGCCATAACAGCGTCGATGGCTTGATGCCTGGCGACGCCGGCCAATTTCGCGATTACCTTCTGGAGCGCGGAATGTCAGCTTCCTCTGTGAAGCGAGTCATCGCTTCCGTCCGGGCAATTCTAAACTTGGTTATTAAGGAGCGTGGTCTTTCCAGGCCAAATATTTTCAACGGCGTATTCATTCCAAAAGATCTCGATAAACGCTCGCGTCCCCCGATACCTTCTGGCGAAATTCAAAAAATTCAAAACGAATGCAGGTCAGCGGATGATGAGCCGCGTTGGTTGATAGCTCTAATTAGCGATACTGGAGTACGCCTGGCCGAAGCCTGCGGCCTATTGTGCTCCGATATCAAATTAACCGACGCAGTCCCCCATCTAGTTATTCGTGAACATCCGTGGCGGAGGTTGAAAACCTCTTCAAGCAATCGGGACGTTCCATTAGTTGGAGCAGCGCTATGGGCGGCCAAACGGATAATGGAGCAGCCGGGCCAGTTCGCGTTTCCAAAATATTGTTCACAAGCACTTTGTAAGGCTAATTCTGCCAGCACGACCTTAAACAAATGGTTACGGCCACGAGTATCGGAGGACTGCGTAATACATTCATTCAGACACAGCCTCCGGGACCGGCTGCGAGCCGTTGAATGCCCCCCGGACATAGCTGATGCCATTGGTGGTTGGACGACGGTTGGTGTTGGACAAGGTTATGGGAAGGGGTACGGACTGGCTGTTAAGCGGAAGTGGATGCAGCAGTTCGCTTCGCCCTAAAGATGAAGTCACTTGGCCCGTGATCCGTGGTGCATGAACCCAGATTTCGGCTTTAACCCGTTCAGGTAAGGTTGCGGGTAAGGTTTTGAAACTTGACCTTAACGCAGGACATGCTAAGCTACTGATTACATTGAATTCAGTCACTGAATGGCTCTGATTTAGGGCATCGAACCTTCATCCGCTATGGGCATTCGATGCCGATCCACATCGTCAGAGGTTTTTGTGAAAACTGAGGTCTGTATACTGAGACACCAACGCAATGGGAGCCATCGAGTTAGGCAATCGGAGCGTCGCTTCGACCAATCCGAGCGGCGCCGGTGCACGGATCCGGTCATCGCCGGCGATCATTATGGCAATGTCTTCAGGTTCCATCATTGTGACCCCCCCCCTAACGCTTTGACGATCCTCTCCCAAACCGACCAACGGACCACCACCATAGGGTCCGCTCTATCGCGTCTTCATCACGCCCAGCCCAACACCTAAGTCTCAATGATTCATTTGCTCCAGGAAGATTGAACACCGACGAGCGATCTCTCCAACTACGGATAAGCCTGAGTCTAGCAATGGCGGCAGTTTTGATGGCATGTTTGTATTGGCACAAAAAAACGCCTAATGGAGCGTTTTTCAGTCAACCTCCTATTTAACCTTGATTCCCCATATGGGTGCGCCCGGCGAGATAAACTCTGACGTAGAACCGCTCGGAAGGTAATCCTAACGGGATTGGCGATGATGAGGGGATGGGGAAAAGGCCGCCTGGGGTATCCTGGGCGTTGTACCTTACTCTTTTGCCGCGGCGTGGCAGTTAAGCTTCGTCTCGATGTTCTTGCTGATGGGCTTCTTCGGCTTTCATGCAGGGCTGACCAACGGTCTGTTTGATGCGGCACGGGTCTGGCTACCGGGCCACCGGCGCTTTCTATAACGCAAAATAGCCGCAAAATATCAGCCAGCCTGATGGGCCAATTTCTCCGCTGAATCACTGCCCCAGGTGCTCCAAAAGTTACGACGACGCACACAATACGATCCGGATTTTGTCCTCGGCGGTATGCTGCGTCGGCGTTCCTCGGCGGATGCCCTTGACTATCCGATCGGCGGGAGCCTTCTGGCTTGCCGGTTTTGCTCTCATCTTCGTTCCTTACGGTCACTGCGATGAAAGCAGAACCCTCATTTGTGCAAAACCCATATTCGGTCTCAAAGGTGCTGATGACGGACAGAACGGATTATTCCTGGTCTTTCGTGGGATGTCACAGACTTACGGGGTACGAGGTTACTAGTACGATACGGCTTTGTTCCCTAATTGGACTGGGTTGATCTATGGTGTTGGCTCAAACTCAGGCCCAACACCGCCAGTCGAACTCTCCCGTATAGATCTACACCAAACATCCCCCCGCCACCGGCAAATCAAACTGCCAGAGACTTAGTGATGGCCGGGTTTTACCCAGACACGGCGGGACCATTCCCACCGTTAGCGTGATAGATTATTAATCCGTGAATTACGGTCCCGGCAGAATCAACAGAGCCGACATCACCAAGGGTTGCTCGGCGGTCACGCGGGACGACCCGGTCGGTGCGCCATAGAGCGTCGCGACATCCCAACGTCATCCCATACGGAGGCCCGACTTGATGCCCAAGTTCTTGCTGGTCACGATCAGTGGCCCCGCTTACCACTACTTGGTTGGGAAAATGGCTTCTAGTATGCAAGGTTTTGCAGAAGTATCTCTAACGTATCCGTCCGGTCTACCCGCCGGCCTGGGGCATAATTTCACCGCCGTTGACAGTACCCGCCGCGACTAGGGAAATGCACACGCGCATGAAAAGGCCGCGCCAGATCCAGGAATAGCGCTTCGCGTTACCCAAGTCTCAATCCAAATCCGGCGCCGGTCTTGAATGATCTGAAAACTCGATGGCTCAGATTTTCTCAGGACCGACCCGCGAACTCGATATCCGGGTCCTGGTAATAGCGTTGATGCCAGATCCCCTCGCCGGGCTCGTCGCCTATCGGTAGGCGCCATGTACGGACCTTTGCGTCCGCCAACACAACCCTAAATAGACCGCGGCGCTCGTTCATGGTGTTGTTAACATAGGCCTCAGCGTCCCGCGCCGGGACATAACGGGCGGCCATCCTGAGATAAAGGTCCCGCCACCGGTCCTCCTCGCCGAGGTCGTGCAGCAATTCGGCGCGACCCTCGATAACCATCTTGCGATAAGGGAGCGGTTGCTCGTCGATACAGAGCGCCACCCGAGGGTCATGGCGTAGCATGCTAAACCATTCCGACCGCTCGCGCGGGGTGAAATGGATCGCACTATCTTGGCATAGGAACCAGAGCGGAGTGACGAACGGACCGCCATCGGCGCGGGTCAGCGCGATGCGCATGATGACGCGGCGCTCGTCAAGGAAGGCGTAGCGCTCCACACGGGTCAATCTGGGCATGGCCTTCTCTCCACTTTCAGGTCACCCGCGTTAGCCGAAACGCGTCAAGGATCGCCGCCGGTATGTTGCGGCTCGCTACCGCGTCACCAATCCGATGCAACTCGAACCCGTAACCGGGGTTGGGTTGTGCCACACCCGCCAAGAGTGCACCAAGATCGGTCACCCCGGCATTGCCGGCACTGCCGCGCAGGTCGCGGTAGACCCTGTCCGCTGGCGCGGTGCCGTGGTCGACGACGATTTGATCGGCGAGCCGTGTCGTCTCGGCGCCGGTCACCACGTTGATCAGTCGCGCGACCAGCCGGTTACCGGATTTACCCACCCCGATCAGACGATGATCGAACTGGGTCGTGACCCCCAGCTCATACGCCCGTTTTTTCCAGATCACCCGCTCGGAATAGGTCAGTTCGGCGGCGAGATGGCCATCGATCGAGAATAGCGAGACCGCGCTTCCCGCCTCCACCAACAACTCGGCGCAATGCGGCGCGGGATGACGGCCGGTGCCGTCATAGACCAGAACCTCGGCCCCCAATGGAACGCCTCCGCCCAGTAGATCCCAAGCACTGGTCACATGCTCGGCGCCAGACAACCAGTCGAGGTCGGGGGTGCCGCCGGTGGCGATGATCACCACGTCGGGATCGAGGGTCGTGACATCCGAGGCCTCAGCATAGCGGTTCACGTAGACCTCGACACCAAGCTTTTCCAACTCCGCCACGCGCCAGTCGATCAGCCCGAACAAATCGCCGCGCCAGCTAGCCCGCGCGGCCAATAGGACCTGACCACCCAGCTTGGGCGCTGCCTCCAGCAAGGTCACCCGGTGACCACGCTCTCCGGCGACCCGAGCGGCTTCGAGGCCGGCGGGACCACCGCCGACCACGACAACGCGCCGTGCGGCACGGGCGGGCTTGATGTGGTGTGGTAAAGCTGTCTCGCGGCCGGTCGCCGCATTGTGCAGACAGACCGGCCGATGCGACGACATACAGTGAGTGGCGCCGACACAGGGCCGGATCCGTGCCTCCTCGCCGGCGCTCAGCTTGGAGACGAGATGCGGATCGGCGATCTGAGCCCGGGTCATCGCCACCATGTCGAGATGGCCCTCGGCGATGGCGTGGCGGGCGGTGGCGATATCGGTGATACGCGCGGCATGGAACACCGGAAGCGAGACCTCGCGCTTGAAGCGCCCGACCGGCCCAAGCCAGGGCGCGATCGGCGAGGCCATGCCCGGCATATTGTCGATCGCCAGGCCAATCTCGGTATCCATGCGCCCGAAGATTGCGTTCAGGAAATCAATATCGGCCTCCGCCTCGAAAACCCTGGCTATCTCGACACAAGCATTGAAGTCCAGACCTTCTGCGTCACCTTCATCAACCACAAAGCGGAACCCAACCAGGAAACCGTAACCGACCCGGCGCCTGATCTCCTCGAACACCATCAGGCCGAAGCGGCAACGGTTCTCGAGCGAGCCGCCAAACTTGTCGGTCCGCGCGTTGGTTTTCGGCGACAGGAATTGACCGATCAGGTGGCCGCCGGCCAGGGTCTCGATCCCGTCCAGCCCACCTTCCTTGCAGCGCAGCGCTGCGTCGCCATAGGCCCTGACCACCCGTGCTATGTCGTGGTCGTCCATCTCCTTTGGAAAGCTCCGATGCAGAGTCTCACGCATGGAGCTGGGGGCGATGGTTGGCAGCCAATGACCGGCATAGGGCTCGCCCCGGCGGCCAAGATGGGTGATCTGACACATCAGTTTGGCGCCATGGTGGTGCACCCGCTCCGACATTTTTTGGAGATGCGGGATAACCCGATCGACGCCGACATTGAGTTGCTGGAAGACCGACGGCGAATCCGGCGCCACGTTGGAGGAACCGCCGAACATGGTAAGGCCGATGCCACCCTTGGCCTTTTCCTCGTGATAGGCCTGATAGCGATCCGCCGGCATCCCGTCTTCTTCCAGACCGCAGGCATGGCTGGTGCTCATGATCCGGTTGCGGAAGGTGACGCCGCGAATGCTGAATGGCGTGAGGAGTGGATCGGACATGGATTGCTTCCCGGTTGGCGAACGCGGCCTATTGCAGGGTGGATCGGTCCCGAGGGCAAGCCCCAATATCAACTACCATCCGCTGCGACCGCGCACCCGTTCTCACTTGAAGATATACAGGACCGATCCGACGATGATCGTGATGCCGGTCCACTTAACGTTATCTGGAAAATCACCGAACAGCCGTAGCCAATAGCCGGTCGCGCCAACAATCTCCAGATTCGGGATGGGTTGCACGCGGGCGGGGATCGATACTGTTTTGACGTTTACAGCGCTCCGATTGGAACCGCCGATATTTGCGGTTTCGTTACCGTGAACCGCACGCGACCATCATCGCGTTGGCTCGTGGCCCAGACTGGATCCGTCTGAATCCATTTGGTCGGGATTGCTCGCCAATCGGGCATTTCGTCAGGCGGTATTTCTTACGATACAGCCTCCCCACGCCATAAAAGCCACACGGCTTAGATCACCCTTTGATTCCCCTCGGTCCAGCGATCTGAAGTTAGCTGGGAATTGCGGGTGCAGCTTGACCCGCGCATGTTCCAGGGGCGTTAGGCCCCCACGGTGCCCGTCAGTACCGCGTGGACCGCTGGTTAATTTTCCACCCAAGTCAGTGCCCTCGCTTCCCGCGTGGAATCCGCCCGCGCCGTGATAGCCAATGTTTAGACTCATCCGCGGCCGCGAACAGTTTAGACACAACGTAGTGAAGATCGGTCTTAGCTAACGGCAACACGACATGTCGCATTGCCACGCGTGTCCCTTTGTCCGGGGCAATATTGCCGAGCCGCACGACTTCGTCCACGATCAAATCCAGCGACAAGTTCAACAACACCAACACCCGTTTCGGCGTAGTGGCATGGATCAGGCGTAGCCGGTCGTGAGCTTCACTCGAGCGTCGCAGCATTTAGAGTGGGTTTGATCTTGTAACGAGAAGAGAAGATTTGAGAGCTAGTTGTTGCGTATAAACTTTCAGACGTTCTTGGCAGGATTGAACTCTGGCGACGGCGTTGTCAGACGAAACTTGCTTCCTGGTTAGAGGCGGTTGTTGGTCGTTTCGTTGGTGTGTATCGTCGTAACATTTGGGATCAGTGGGGGCAAATCCTCCAATGAATCACAGCGCCATTGGTCCCGAATGTTACGACGACGCACAATTGCATTGCCGCGCGACCTTCATTGCGCGACGGTCTACTTTCAGTTCCGCCGAAGCGACACTGGAGGTTGGTGATGGGTGCCTGGACAGTCAACAAAGCCCAACCCCTATCCGCCGAAAGCCTGGACGCGCTGTTCGACAACCGGATCCCGGCGATACGGATCTCCAATTTTGCGGCCACGGCGGAATGTCGCGCCTTCGCCGATGGTCTCCGGCAATGCGACCTAAAGGTGGTCAAGGGTGCGACCGACCTCTCGGCACCGGCTTTCGAAGCTCAGCGGATCTCCTTCATCGGTCTTACGCAATACGAGTTCAAATACAAGCCGATCGAGGCCTATCTAGACGCCGCTGACGACGCTCGGGCCGAAGTCGCGCCGGTGTTCGAAAAATCCTTCGATCCGGTGGAGCGTCTCATGGGCCGGCTGCGGGGGTTGGACGATCGTTCGGTCGAAATCGCCCGTGATCCGGGCGGGCGGTTCTATTCCGCGACGATCATCCGAAGCTCGAACGAGGGTATTACCCTGCACGCGGATTACGCGCCCTATCAGGCGCCGCAGCTGACCGTCACCACGTGCACCGCCCAACTCGCCTTTAATTTCTACGCCGAGATTCCCAACAGCGAAGGTGGTCACACCACGCTTCACAATAGCCCCTGGACCTGGACCCGTCGTCAAGAAGGCGAGATCGCCGAGAACTATCCGCTGGCCCGCGACCAGGTAGAGGGGGCGGAGCCCTTTACCTTTAAGCCATGCGAAGGAGAGGTGATCATTTTCAACTCGCGCAACCCGCATGAAGTGATTCCGGTCACCGCAGGCAAGGGCAAGGATCGGATCTCCATGGCGACCTTTATCGGCCGCATGCCAACCGGTGATTTGCGGCTCTGGTCCTAATGGTTGATGTAAGTTTAGTGCGAAGGTGGAGGTTTAAGCCTCTGAAAAATAATGGATAAAGACACGAATCGTGGGTGCATAAATTGACTGGCTACAACCTCATTCTGAGATAGATGAGTGACGCGTGGTGACACCGGTTCTCTCGAAAGATGAAAGCTCTGTTACCGGGCGGTCATCCCACCATCGACGACCATGCCGGACCCGGTCATGAAGCTGGAAGCATCGGACGCAAGGAAAACGATACCGTTGGCGATGTCCTGCGGGACCCCGAGACGTCCGATCGGATGCGTCGCCAGGGCGACCTCGCGTGCTTTGTCAACATCGTTGCTGCCGTGTTGTTCGGCCCGCGCGACGAAGGTCTGAGCGCCCATGTCGGTTTGGATCAGGCCCGGATGGATCGAGTTCACCCGGATGCGATAGCCCTTGCGCGCAAGGTTCAATGCGGTCGACTTGGTGAACAGGGTGACACCGCCTTTGGTCATCGAATAAAGCGGATCAATCTCAGAGCCAACTAGACCAGCGGTCGAGGCGGTGTTGACGATGGCGCTGCCGCAGGGGCTTTTTTCGCCGGCTTTACGCAGCGCGGCGACTGATTGCTTGGTGCCGAGCCAAACACCGGTCATGTTCACGCTGGCCATTCGGTTCCACTCATCCATCGACGCTTCCTCGAAGTCCCGTCCGAGGAATAGCGCGGCATTGTTAACCAAGATATCCAGGCCCCCAAACTTTTCCTCCGCCAGCGCGACGGCGGCGTTCCAGTCTTCCTCGGCCGTGACGTCAAGCCGCGCGAAAGTGGCGTCTGTGCCGATCTCCTTGGCGGTTTCGCGTCCTTGGCTTTCCAACACGTCACCGATCACGACCCGGGCACCAGCCTCGACCATGAGTTTCGCCGTCGCGGCACCGATGCCGCGAGACGCGCCCGAGATCAAAGCGACTTTACCGTCCAAGCGATTCATGGCTGTCTCCATTGTCTGCAACCATCAAGCGACCGCGAATTGGAGCGCGCACTTGGCCGAAAGGATACTGAGTTCTACGTTTGTGTGTGGGCCATAAAAACCAACGACGGGCCTGTATGGGTTCCTCCGGGGCTTGGGCGGCATCTCATGACTGTCCCAAAGATGACGGTATTGATTGCCAAACGTTTCGCCAGTGTATTTTTAGACCTGATCCGGTAAAATTCCATCCTTCTAAGACGGGAAAGACATATTGCTTGATAAGTAAAGTGGGGCGGGAATACGTGGCTTGCGCGCGGACTGTAACGCCTTTCCATACGGTCGATACAATCAGCACGCCCAAGCCCAACTTCAAAGGCGAACGCACGGTCCTGGCGGGGGGAGTTCGTATCCCGTCTACTGCGCCACGAACCCACCATCGACCGGCACTTCGATGCCCGTGATATAGGAGGCGTCGTCGCTGGCCAAGAACAAGTTAGCGTGTGCGACTTCCTCGATCCGGCCCTCGCGGCCCATCGGTACCGCGCTGATCATATTGCGGCGCACCTCCGGGTCGGCGCTCATCATCGAGGTGCGCATCGCCGGCATCAATCCCGGATGCACCGAATTCACTCGAATACCGTCGCGTGCGAACTGCACTGCCGCGGCCTTGGTCGCGAGACGCACCGCGCCCTTCGCCGCGTTGTAGCCCATATGCACAAAGCGTTGCCCGGTCAGGCCAGAGATCGAGGAGATGTTGACGATCGAGCCACCACCAGCCTCCTTCATCTGTGGGATCACCGCACGCATGCCCAGGAAAACGCCGCGCGCATTGACGTTCATCTGCTGGTCCCAGGTGTCAATGTTGAGGATGTCCGGGTGGCTGCCGCTAACCCCGGCATTGTTCACCAGTACGTCGACCCGACCGAAAGCCGATACCGTTTCGGCGACAAGTGCGTCCCAATCGGCCTCCCTGGTGACGTCGAGTTTTTGGAACCGCGCCATTTTGCCGATTTCAGCGGCCAAGGCCATACCCTCATCTTCGAGGATATCGGTCAGGACGACCTTTGCCCCCTCGGCTGCGAACAGCCTCGCTGTGGCCGCTCCCATGCCTGACGACGCTCCCGTCACAATAGCGACCTTGTCTTGTAAACGCATGCCCTGTCCTCCGATCTAATTCACCAGTGACAGGCTAGCCCACTAGGATCCATCTGCAAAGTTCGCAGCGTAGACGGTATTGATGCCCCGCTGGAGAGAAAAAAATCCTTGGGCAAGCGCGAAACGTCCTTGAAACTCTCGTCGGAATCGAAAATTTTTTCTGGAACGAGACCTGCAAACTAGCAGCCTGAAACCAGTCCGAGCGACTCCCAGAGGATCTGAATCATACTTTCTGGGCTGGAAGGCTCTTGCATAGAAAACCCCAGCTAACTACTTTAACATGTTACGTTTATTTGGAGGCAACGACAGCAATGCAGGCCTGCCTTTTTGACGACCGCAACGTTACCTGGCAGACGATTGAGGACATCGGTGCGCAGATCCACGTGCTTGCGATCGACGACGTGCGTCAAATCGTAGACGTGCTCATCAGATTTCAGCTTAATATGCCGGGCAAACTGCACCAGCATCTTTGCGAATACAGCACGCTCGTCTTGCAGGGAGAACTGCAGTTCCGGCGTTCGGATGGCTCCTTGAAGGAGGTGCGCCCGACCGGAAGCTACGTGCCGGGCGCCGCGTACGGCGAGCCGCTGGCGATCAGGTGGCCATCGTTCTGTTCAGCTTTCGCGGCACCATCGGCGACATGATCCTGTATCTTGACAAGACCATGGGTGTGTCATTCCGTCTCGGTTTCCCGGATTTCAAGGGGACGCTGGCCCATCAGATCGCCACGGGAGCTACCGTGAAACTCGGCGCGCGCGCAGTTTGAGCCAAAACTGTGGGTACCCCAAAGCGGGTGCCAAGGACTCTGGTGCACCATCTGGCGAGCCGTAACGGCGCTTATACAAGCGTGGCTGCTTCACCGGGCCCTCTCTGGAGGTTCAGAAGGCTTCCGGAGTCGCCTTACGGCGTGTAAGATAATGGTTGACCGCCCGTGAGCACGGCAAATCGCCTTGGAAAAATATTTGCGCGTCGAGACAGGGCTGGCCTTGCGCAGGAGCCAAGCCTTGCGGGAGTGGTGAAGCTGGTCGGTTGTCGACCCATCGCCGACGTTGCCCAAGACGATCATGACGCTCTTCGGGCCGCCTGACCTCGCGGGATAAACAAACCACGACGGGCGGTGTAGGCTGCATTCCAACGTCAACGCCAGAAAGACAGCCACGATGTCAGACCACGTCGAACTGCCCAAGCCGCCTCCGGCCAGCGCCGAGGAAATTCCGGTGCTGGACCTGTCTCCCATGCTGGCGGGAGACGACACGACGGCCCTGGCCAAACAATTGCGCCAGGCGTGCCAGGGCATCGGGTTTTTCTATGTCAAAGGCCACGGCATCTCCGACGACCTATTGGACGCGACGTTCGAGGCCTCGCGCCGGTTCTTCGCCGGGCCGCTAGAGGCGCGGATGAAGATCCACAAGGACCGTTTCCACCGTGGCTATCTTCCCATCGGCACCACCCGCTACCCCGGCAAGGCGCCCGATCTGAAAGACAGCTTTGATATCGGCGTAGATCTTTCGCTGGACCACCCGGACGTGGTCGCGGGGCTGCCGCTGCATGGCCCCAACCAATGGCCCGACCTTGACGGCTTCCGCGCTCCGGTCGAAACCTATTTTCAGGCCGTGCGAGATTGTGGGCTGCGCCTGCTAAAGCTTTTTGCGCAAAGCCTCAAAGTCGAGAAGGATTTCTTCACTCGCCATTATGAAAACCCCACGATCCTGATGCGACTGCTGCATTATCCGCCGCAATCCGAGGCGTTGGAGGAGGGCTCCATCGGCGCGTATCCGCATTCCGACTATGGGGTGATGACCTTGCTGGCCCAGGACCCTTCGGGCGGTCTGGAACTTCAAAAACTTGATGGTTCGTGGATTGGCGCGCCGTATATACCTGGAACCTTGGTGGCCAATATCGGAGATCTGATGGCCCGGTGGACCAACGACGTCTACCGCTCAAACCTTCACCGCGTGGTTAACCGGTTGGGGACCGAGAGATATTCCATCCCGTTTTTCTTCAACCCCAACCACTACGCGTTGGTGGAATGCATCCCGAGTTGCGCCGCACCGGACCGCCCACGGCTTTACCCGCCCGTCGAAGCTGGAGAATATGTCGCCGATAAGATCCGAACTAATCAGGGCTTCGAGAACCCATCGTAGCGGCTTAGCGGCCTCTATTGGGGCGGAGGGTGCACCGAGCAGAATCTTTGGCGCATCGCGGACGGAGTTTTCTTGGCGTGGACCCGGGCTTGCTCCGTGAGTTCGTGGATGGATTGAGGAACGAAATCCATCAGCGCTTCTCCTGTTTAATGGCAGGGTAAAGCCATTTATCGGAACAAATTAAAATTTTGACACGAACGTTGTTTGAGAAAACCGGTAACCTTTGGGAGGCCGTCGGGAAGACCGTTAGACCGGGTAGGAAATTTGATAGGTGGAGCAATGGTTCCCGCCCTTCTTACGGCACCATCTTTCCTGCGATCTGGAGTTGTAACATCGTTTTTTCAAGTTAACGGGAATAGATTGCCAATCTGAAAGCTGTTCAAGAGAGGTAGATATGAGCGAAACGGCGAGAGAACCTGATCTGGCCGTTGATCCGAAGATATGGAACCATCATCCGGTGGTGCCTATCCGTTCGGGGGATTTATTTCGCAATTTGCTGAACCCTTTTGCTGTGACTAAAGGCAAATTGTTGTCCTGGTTTGGCGCTTATGTTCGCGGGGTTTTCCTGGTTCTGATCACGGCTCTTTGGCTCGGCATCTTTCCATCGATGGAGGAGATAGCAGTAGGACCGGGGTTTTGGATCGCCGAGATTCTCATCATCAACCTGACGACCATGCTTTGCTGGGCCGGGGGCGGCTGCATCTGTTTTTCTATCGTTATGGAAAACAGGGGAGCTTCCTGCAATTCAGCATGAACGCAATGGAACGCCACACGAAATTCACGTTTGGCGATCAAGTCTGGGACAACATGTTCTGGAGCCTCGCCTGGGGCGTCCCGATCTGGACGTTTTACGAATGCGGTCTGCTGTGGCTACTTACACAGGACCTGATTCCATCACATAGCTTTGGGGACGGCCCAATCTGGTTCATTGCGTTGTTCATTCTGATCCCGTTCTGGGATAGCTCGCATTTTTTCATGATCCATCGACTGCTGCACTCGAAGTTAATGTACAAGCATTTCCATTGTGTGCACCACCGCAACATAAATGTCGGCCTTGGTCGGGCATGTCGATGCATCCGGTTGAATCCGCTGTTTACCTAAGCGTCGTTGTCATCCGTCTGGTCATGCCGTCGCATCTCCTGCATATTGTGTTTCATATTACCTGGTACGCGCTAGACCCCGCCGCCACGCATTGCGGGTTCGAGAGAATCTCGATCTCGGGCGGCAAGTATCCGAGATTGGTCGATTTTTTCCATCTGCTGCACCACAAGTTCTTCGAAAGCAATTACGGAAATGCCGAGGTGCCGATGGATAAACTCGCCGGGACCTTTCACGATGGAACACGTGTCGCGACTAAGGAAATGCGCGCGTGCATGACAATGTCGCGTGAGAACCGGGCTTGAGGTCGACGTCGACGTCGACGGGATCGTCCGCGCTATGGATACGCCCCGTCTTCTCGGTGTTGGCGACGCGGAAGATCTCGGGATCGCGTGAGGAGCGCTGGTCCGGCTCCGGGAAAACCTCGAGCTCGCCGAAGGCGCGAGAAAAGCGGATCTGCGCCTCATCGGGGATGTCTGCATCGCGGAACAGCAACACGTGGTGCTCGCGCCAGAGCCCCTCGAGTTCAACCATGGTCGCCGTGCGCGGCGGCCTGGCGAAATTGCCGCCGTGCACTTCCGCGCCCAGCGCTGGGTGCAGCTTGATCGCCGTAAGCCCCATGGGTTTTCTTCCTGATAAGCGCGACCTCTTTTCCCAACCCAGAAACCTCGATATAGTGCACAGTCTAAGAAATTGAATGCAATAAACTCAAAGTTTAAGAAGATTCAATGAAACTGACTGTCGATCAAGCACTGCAGCAGGGTGTCGCCGCACATAAAGTTGGCAAGCTTCAAGAAGCTGAACGCCTTTATCGGGCTATATTGCAAACTCAACCAACGCACCCGGATGCCAACCATAACTTAGGGATTCTAGCAGTCTCTGTGAATAAGTCTGGGGCTGCGCTACCGCTATTTAAAATTGCTCTCGAGGTCAATCCGAAAAAAGAACAGTTTTGGGTAAGCTACATTGATGCTCTCATTAAAGAAAGTCAGTTTATAAATGCGAAGAAAGTACTTGAGGAAGGAAAGAAAAGGGGGCTTTCTGGAGAAAAAGTTGACGCCTTGGAGGTGCAACTAACGCCAGCAACTCAAAAGAACAACTCTAAATTACCGGAACAAAATAACATCTTAATACTTTCGAAGAAGCGTAAGAATATTTCGGCAAAGAAAAAAAATAATAAGAATAAAAGAAAAAAATATAACCCCAGCAGCCCGTCTCAAGCAGAATTAAACAGCCTTTTTGAGCACTATCAAAACGGGCGGTATGACGATGCTGAGAAGTTAGCAATATTCATTACCGAACAATTTCCGGAGCATCAATTAAGCTGGAAAGTACTTGGAGTGGTGCTCAGACAAACAGGCAGAATGTATGAGGCATTGATTGTCAGCCAAAAAGCAGTGGAATTAGACGCGCAAGATTCCGGAGCCCATTACAACTTGGGTATTACGCTGCAAGGACTAGACAGATTAGAAGAGTCTGAAGCAAGCTACAGACAAGCGATAGCGTTGAATCCTGACTTTGCCGAAGCCCATTACAGCCTAGGATTGTTATTGTTTCAAGACAAACAATATAAAAAAGCTGCTGAACAATTTAGGTTAAGCGCTTTAGAAAAAAGCAAAACTTATTTATTGACATGCTTGTATTATCAAGATGAACAATCACTTTTTTTTGACCAATTAGATTATTTTATAAATCAGGGTGAAATACAGCCGATGATTGGCTCACTCGGTTGCCGTTCTGCACTAAGGTATGGAGTGGAAAGGCCTAACCTATTTTGTAAAGATCCATTGAAATACGTTTTCAAGACTGACTTAAACAATCAATATGATTTTGAAAAAGTCTTCGTTAAAACGGCAAGAACCATTTTAAATGAAAACAGGATTCCTTATCGAAAACAAGATCTTTTAACTAACGGTCGCCAGACCTCTGGTAATGTATTCCGCTTAGAGAGATATTGTACAGAAGAAATTCAAAATAATATCCGTTCAGAAATAGAAAAATATAAAATTAAGTTTAAAGATAGCGAAGAGGGATTCATAACTAGTTGGCCAACTGACTATAGTCTTTATGGGTGGCTCGTCAGCATGAAAAGTGGCGGCGAAATTCGAGCCCATATGCATGAGAAAGGCTGGATCAGCGGAAGCATATACATAAACGTACCGCCAAAACCGAAGACTGACAGCGGTAATCTCGTTGTTTGTATAGAAGAAGAACACCTAGCCGGAGAGTACGAAAATCAAAGAAAAAATATTGATGTTATTACTGGGAGTCTTTGTCTTTTCCCTGCCTCGTTACTTCACTACACGATTCCATTTGAATCAGAGGAAGAGCGCATTGTTTTAGCATTTGATGTCCTGCCAAAATATTAACGAAATTGAGGTGCTGATATTTATTTTCACCTCTAAAACTGACTTTTATCCCTGTACCGATAATTGCTGCGGCAGTAGTACCAGCTCGGCGCATTCCCTTCGCGTAAGCTGGGGCGCCAAGTAGCAGCGCCTAGATGCGAAAAAACTCCGCGCACAGGCCAAACGTAACCGCCAAATTAATGAGCCAAACATTTAATGATCGCACCACAACAAACCAACGCGTCCTTAAGTTGTAATACAGCTCCTGCGCTTAAGCTGGAATTGGATAGTTGTCCGGTAGTCGCCCAAGTACCGAACGGACGGTCGACTCCTTATACCGATGCCCCGGAATGTGGTGATAACTAAACACTGCTAGCAAACGATCCGGTGAGCCTTGCGTCACTTCGGAAACTCGATGAATCGAGCGACGGCCTTTGAATAAGCAAAAACTACCATCGGTTAGGTTGGCACGTTGCATAGGCAGTTCTTCGCCCGACAACAATCGACCAACTTCAGCATAGTTTTCATCGTCTTCAGCACGCAGGTACGGCACGTACTCGAAGTGTCCGCCCGAGGCCGCCGACTGAATCATTAGTGTCACCGCACCGTCATTCTGGTCGAAGTGCCACGCATGCCGACAACCCTCACTCATTACCTTGACGTTGGCCGCTAAGTAGGGGCAAGCGACTGGATGCAACGAATCTAGGCTCAAACAACGGCGCACGAATTCCGTTAGAGCAGGTTGTTCAAATATTGATACGAAGGCGCCTTGCTTTGGAAAACAATCTTGAGTGATTGAGCCTATGGAATTAGGCGTGGTTAGCGTAACTGGATGGCCTTGTGGATAGTCGTCGGGGTTGCGCCAAGAATAGGCGCGCCGCTCGACCTCCATCCAATATGTTCGGTCGCGCAATGCCTTGGTCTCGGCTTGTATGACCGCGAGAGATTCGGATTTAACGAAGTCTGGCAAATGGCACATTGCACCGTCAGCCAGCGAGTCCTGGCAAGACTGCAGCAGCGCGGCTCCCGCCCGATCCAAGTCGTCAATCCGGTAACGCTCGAGGTTTACCAAATCTTTAAGTTGGTAGGCCATCGTCAGTCCTTATCATTAGCGTGAAGTTCCCATGCGGTTGGAACTTGAAGGTTTGATTGTGACGTCGAACGGCTTGATCCGCAAATAGGACCGGTGCGGCCGGTATCGCCGTGCGGGGCTCATTAAGCAGTATGGGGCTGATCGTCCCATGCTGGATCTGCTTCGCGATGTCGCGGCGGGATATCCAAAGGTGGTAGATTTCGGAACCAAACGTTCCGCGGCCTATTACCCCGTTCTGTCGCGCGTCCCTTAGAATCCCAAAAAAATCGAACCCTGTGGACTTGAAGCGAGCTGATTGCAGGTCAGGTTAATCCGAACAGGCATGAGCCCAGAGCAACGCTCGCAATGCCAGAATGCCTCGCTGGTCCAGATCGAGGGTGAAGGTTGGGATATCGGCAAGACCGTAGTCTACCTCTCGTCCAATTGGGCGCGCTATGTCACCGGCCATCTGATGGTCGTCGATGGCGGCTGCTCGCTTTCCGCCAAGGCGTTACCAACATTGTTTTATTATTAATCCAACCCAGCATTGTTGCTGCCTTTCAGACCTTGCCTTAGGCCGCATCCTCCAGGATCATCGCGCTAGCTTTCTCTGCGATCATGATGGTCGGTGCGTTGGTGTTGCCGGTGGTCACGGTGGGCATGATGCTGGCATCGACGACGCGCAACCTCTCGATACCGTGCACCCGCAACCGAGAGTCGACCACGGCCATCGGATCTTCACCCATTTTACATGTGCCGACACAGTGATAGATCGTGCGCCCTGTCTGGCGGATGAAGTGTTCAAGGGCCGCATCTTCGGTCACATTCCGCCCAGGCATTGTTTCTGCAACCAGGTGCTTGGCAAACGCGGGCTGGGCAAAAATCTCGCGCGCCTTGCGGATGCCCTCTTTTGAGATCCGCAGATCATCCAGATCACTCAGAAAGTTGCCGCGGATTGCCGGTCGGGAAAACGGATCTGACGATGTCGCCATAATCGTGCCGCGGCTACCTGGCCGGGCAATGGAAATGTTGATAGTGGCACCGGGTTTTTTCTCCAGCACACCAAATTTTCCGTCATCATAGCTGGCTGGTGTGAACAGCAATTGGATGTCCGGTGATGCGAGTCCCTCGCGGCTTTCTGTGTAACATTGTGCCGAAGACACGCCGAAGGTCAGCGCGCCATTGCCCTTCAGCACCCATTTCGCAATTTCCGGCACGACCTTAGGGAAGCGCGAAAGCTGGTTGATACTGACAACATTCTTGGCCCGACGCGAAATGCGGACGGTGTAGTGGTCGGAATAGTTCCCGCCCACCCCCGGCAAATCATGCACCACGTCCACCCCGATCCCGCGCAGATGATCTGCCGGTCCAACGCCGGAAACATGCAACAAATGCGGCGAGTTGATGGTGCCGCCAGAGACAATCACTTCCGTTGAGGCCCCAATGTGCCGATCCTTTCCGCGCTGCCGAATCCAAACGCCGGTGCAACGCTTGCCGTTAAAGGTCAGCTTGGTGGCATAGGCCTTCGTCTCAATCGTCAGGTTGGGGCGATTTTTTGCTTCGGCCAGAAAGGTCTGGGCGGTGGAACCGCGGCGGCGGCCGATGCGGGTCATTTGGGAATAGCCCACTCCTGACGCTGGCCGCGCCCCGGAGAGGTCCTTTACCAGCTCATGCCCGGCCTGCTGCGCTGCCTCAACGAACATGTGGGTCAGGGGCAGGGTGGTGCGGTAGTCGTCGATCTGCAACGGCCCTCCCTTGCCGCGATGCTCGCTATCGCCTGCCGGGTAATTTTCCATGCTTTTGAAGTAGGGTTTGCACTCTTCATAGGTCCAGCCGCGCGCGCCCATTTGCGACCAGCCATCGTAGTCTGCCGGGTTCCCACGAATGAACAGCATGCCATTGATCGAAGATGTCCCACCCAGTGTCTTGCCCCGAGGCATCGGCATTTTGCGGTTATTGGTCTTCTCGTCCGCCTCTGTATGATAATTCCAGTTGAGTACTGGATGTTCCAGTAGCTTTAGCATTCCGGCTGGGATGTGGATCATAGGATGGCGGTCGTGCGGCCCGGCCTCCAGCAGCACGACGCTGGCGCCGTTCTTGCTCAACCGGTTGGCCAGGACACAGCCGGCTGAGCCAGCACCGACGATGACGTAATCGGCTTGCATCATGAGGCATTCCCTTTTGACTTTTTGCTTGCGCGGAAGTCTAGGTCGGGCGGCGACGTGGGGCTAGGTCTGGTTGAATGGGAAAACCAGGTAGGAGGTCATCGCAGCGATGTCGGCTGAGACCGCCATGGCCTTCACGCTGCCCAGAGGTAGGCCTGGTAGCCCCATGAACAAGGTAAAACTGGCGCCGCTTGGTGATAGGCCGGAGCGAGATCTGAGGGTTGTCCGAGGCACGGATTAGCGAGCGCTGGCCGAGCGGGAGATGTTCGGAGGTTTAACTGTTTCCGGGCAACCCATTGGTACAGTATAATCGAAATGGTTATATTTTACTAATTAAGTAATTGATATTATTTAAATAACTACTGTCTCTTAATCAACGGGCCGTAGGTTCGAGCCCTACTGCACCCAATAAAATTTTCAATAACTTAGAGAAGTGTTTGTGTAGTACTTAGGTTACTTGGAAGCCATCGCACAACAATTCACTTTGCCATATTCAGAGAGACGCCACACGATCCAGTGGCCGCGAAAGATGTCTTAATAACCAGGCAGCCGTGGCGACGTTTCAAGGTCCCTCAGGGGGTCTGGAGCATTTTGGTTGCCCCTCTTTCATCCAACGAAACCACCGACGCCGGCCAAACGAGCTAAAGTTCATGTGACAGTGCTCTACAGATACTGTTTAAGGAATAAAGCCTCCATTTTCTAGGACGGCGGATTCAGGTGGTCGCCTCAGGTCTTCGCAAACTCTCAGCATTGGTCAAACTCTGTCCGGAACCCCCATGAACACCCTGGAAAATTTTTTTCACCCGCGCTCCATCGCTTTTGTCGGCGCCACCGAGGACGAGACTAAGCTTGGGGGCAGGCGGTATCGTTCCTTGGTCGAGGGCGGGTTTAGCGGTGAAATTCACCCAGTTCACCCGCACGCCAAGACCGTGCGGGGCCTAACGGCCTATCGGCGCATTCTTGAAGTCCCCAATTCGATCGATCTCGCAGTGATCGTCGTGCCGCATGATGCGGTGCAAGCAGCCATCGCCGACTGCGCTGTCCGCACGATCCCCGCCGTCATGTTGATTTCTTCGGGTTTTGGGGAGATCGATGCAGAGGGTCGGCGGATTGAAGCCGAAATGGCCAGCCAAATGCGTCAGGTCGGCGGACGCATGATCGGCCCCAATTGCGCCGGGTTGTTCTCGGCGGCGGCGGGCATCAATCTGGGGGGAGCTGAGGTACCCTCAGGACCGGTCGCGCTGGTCTCACAAAGTGGCAATTTGTTGCTCGACTTTAATCTGCGCGCCCGCAGCACCGGCCTTGGGTTCAGCCGGCAGGTGGCGATCGGCAATGCCGCCGACCTGGATGGCGTTGACCTGATCGCCGACAGTCTCAACGATCCGCACACCCGCGTGGTGCTGGCTTATCTCGAAGGGTTCGGTGAGGGGCGGGGCCGCGCGTTGGTTGATCTGGTTCGAGGCCACCCCGCGAATAAGCCCGTCGTGCTGCTGAAGCCGGGGCGATCCGAGGCCGGTAAGCTGGCGGCAATCACCCATACCGGAACCCTAGCCGGCGAGGACAAGGTCGCCGACGCGGCCTTGCGCCAAGCCGGCATTCTCCGCGCGCCCGGTATCGCTGAGGCCTGGGAAATGGTCGATGCGCTGTGCCGCTGCCTACCCCTTACCGGCAACCGAATAGCCCTGGTATCCGATGGCGGCGGGCACGCGACAATCCTCGCCGATACCCTGGGTCTCGCGGGTTTCACCTTGCCGCGTTTCGGCACCCCAACACAGCAGGCGCTGGCGGCGTTTCTACCCACGCGCGCCGCGATCGCCAATCCTCTGGACTTCGCCGGTGTCGTCGAAAGCGATCCATCGATCTTGCCGACGGCCTTGGAGGTTTGCCTTGCCGATGCTGGCATTGACGCCATCGTGGTAGCCGGTCATTTCGGCGGCTACCACCGGATTGGTGGCGCCGAGCTGGAGGCCGAGGAGATCGCCGCCGCAGAGGCAGTGGCGGCCTTGGCGACGCGTGCAAAACGCGTCGTGGTCTTCCAATCCATCCACGCCGATACACCCACCAAAAGCCTCGACATCTTGCGTCAGGCGGGGATCCCGGTATCGCGCTCGCCGGAAAACGCAGCCTGCGCCCTGGTGGCGCTCAGGGAAGTTGGCTTGACGGGGCAGCCGTCCCTACCGAACAAGGAGCCCAGCTTTCCAGGGGGCTTTCGCGATCGCGCGATGGCGCTTCTGTGCCGCGCCGACCCTAGCGGTGCCTTGGCCGAACCGGAGACCCGGGATTTGTTGGTCGCCGCGGGGTTCGACATTCCGGAAAGTTTGACCGTCGCCCGTGCCGACGAAGCCGCTGAGGTACTTTGGGCTAAGGTCGCCCTCAAGCTCATCGTACCCGGCCTCGTCCATCGCAGTGACAGCGGGGCTGTTCTCCTCAATCTCAACGGAAAAGAGGAGATCCGACGTGGTGCTGCAGAGCTTTTCAACCGGTGTTCGGATGCCGAGTGCACCAAGGCCCGTCTTCTGGTCACGCCGATGATCGAGCCAGGTTTGGAGCTGCTTTGTGGAGCTTTTAGAGACCCGCAATTTGGACCAATGATCATGGTCGGACTGGGCGGTGTTCAGGTCGAGGCCATGGATGACGTGGTCATCGAATTGGCGCCCTTAAGCCATGCTCAAGCTCTACAATTAATCGCCCGGATACGCGCCCAGCCGCTGCTCGACGGTCATCGAGGTGCTGCTGCCGTGGATCGAGATCAATTGGCGAAGTTGCTAACGAAACTCGGAGATACTATGCAGGCGCTGCCAGTGCTGTCCGAGATCGAAATGAACCCGGTGATCGTTACCGCCGGTGGTCTGCAGATGGCCGACGCCCGGGCGAGCGTTAGTTTGGAAGTGCTCGGTTAGCGAATGTCTCTTGAGCTTCAACGCCCCTCGAATTGCGCCGTCTCGCGCTTGGCGAAAGCGGCGACCCCGCGTTCGTTGTCATCGGTGGCGTAGGTTGCCAGCAACCCCTCGGTCTCGAAAGCGAGGGCGGTTTCCAGATCACCGATCGATACGCGATCCAGGATCCGCTTGGTCAAGGCGATGGAGACGGGCGCATTTCCAGCGATTGTTCGCGCCAAGTCCATCGCCCGAGCCGTCAAATCCGTGTCTTCGACGACTTCCTCGACCAGCCCGATAGCCTGGGCTTGGGCCGCGTCGATATGGGTGCCGGTATAGATCATCCGCTTGGCCCAGGCGATGCCGACGACTTTAGGCAGCAATAAGCTGGCACCGCCGGAAATGAACCGGCCGATGGTAGTCTCAGGAAACCCGAAGCGAGCACTCGCACAAGCAATCCGCATGTCGGCTGCCAGCGCGATCTCCACCCCACCGCCAAGCGCGTAGCCATTAATCGCGGCGATGATCGGCATTGGTGCTGCGATCATCTCGCGCGTCAATTGCTGATTGTTACGTTCGATGCGGCGGCGCGACTGATCTTGGGTTTCGCCGCGCCAGGCGGTTTCCTTCAAATCCGCGCCTACGCAAAAGCCGCGCCCGGTGCCAGTGATGATCGTCACCCGGACCTCCGGATCCAGTGCTACGCGGTGGACCGCTGCTACCAGCCCCTCCCACATCCCCTGATCGAGCGCGTTCAACACCTCCGGTCGATCAAGCAGAATGGTGGCGATGCCATTCCCGACCGTCGTTGTGATTCGATCTCGCTTCATCGCGGGCCTCCCATGACGGCATACCCACAGCCTATCGCGGTAGGGTATGGTGACGAAAGATCAGTGTCGGCTTCGACGCCTTAACGATAGCGGGCTGTGGTCCCCGGTGGCGATAAATTCTCAAGGTGTGTGAGCGCCTTCCCAAACGTTGGGCAGTTTCGCGGGCGACAACCTTGCTCCCGACGATTTCCTTAAAGGGGGGAATCGTCTCAGCAGCCATGCGCGCGGGCGCTCCGCCGGCCACATCAAACATGGTGCCGCAACCAAGAACGAACTAACTTTCCAACCGGACCACTCTTCGGCGGGCAGGCCACATCGGGGCTGCAATGGGGGCGGTGGATGAATTCCGACGAACCGATCCTCAGAAGGCGGACCGTATTTGGTCGAAGTTGCAAGTTCAGAGACGAGAGGATGCGGATGTAGAGGCGTTTTTCGGCCTGGAGAATATTCGCCACCTGTGCGGCCGCGCAGGTGAAGCTTTTCTTGTAAATACTGCTGGCTTCCATAAAGGTACATTGCCTAAATCGCCGGACCGACTGGTATTTCAGGCTCTCTGCACAATGCTCCCGACAATTAAACACGGCGCGCCGCGAACACCCTGCGCCGGTTATTATCAATCGATCGCCCACCCCGAACGGGTGCACCCAGCCTATTCACGATATGTGAAAAGGCTGATCGTGGATGATACGACGGATTGACGCGGCGAGAACCACTGCGTTTGACGCCGCAGTCGGGATGTCGCTTCGTGATGTCCACCGGCCTCAAGTCGGTTTAGTCTGACGATGCCATGCGTTCCGACTACTATGTCTTCGCTATCGTGAATATTATTTTTATATTCATAGGATTCCAGCGGGGCTGTCAAACATCAATTACTTATATTCGCGATTAAAATCGAACAAGGATCATTCAATATTTTACGCGAGGTCAAAGGGTAGCCTATGGCATGGGCCGCGGAAAGACACGGGTGCCGTTGAAACACTCCTGACCGGTCCGCCGCACCAGTTCCCACGTGTGTTGGTAGTATCCGGTGCCATTCACCATAACGGCGATCTCGGCAATCTGATCTTCTGGCATCGTGGGCGTATCGGCCGGCAAAGTAACATCTTGACGCGCGCCATAGTCGAAGGTCGTGTGCAGCGCTACGGCCTCCGCAATGCTGCTTCCAATCGTAATGACCCCATGCCACGGAATTACAATTGCAATGTCATCGCTGCCAAGCGCCGCGCCGATCGAGGCGAAATCGTCGTTCGGACTTATGCAGGTCTTGCCATGAAAGGGCGTGGTCACATTCGCGAAAATCCGCAAAGGCCGCGCTAAGGCCGCCTGGGTTGTAGCCCAAAAACCATGGGAATGGACAATGGCATGAACGTTCGAGCGCTGACGGTAGATGCCGTGGTGAAACTCTATCCCGATCGATACCGGGCGATCCGTTCCAACCGGTCTACCTTCGAAATCAACCACAAAAATATCGTCTGCGTGCATTTCTTCGAACGTTTTGTCGAATGCATGCGACACCATCAGGTCTTCGCCGGGCACCCGGATTGAAACCTGGCCGCCTATACCTGTCCCCAGCCCATAAGCGGCGAGGCCCCTGCACGCATCCAGCACATCTTTACGGATCGATTCCATCGGCCCCCCCCCGATCTGATATTGAGAAAAATTTCAGCACTTGAGCTCACAATTGTCCACCAATAAAGAATATTGCAAGCAGATATTTCTAGGGTAACCAAATTAGTCCACTTCGGCGAAAAAAATCTCCGGCCCAATTCAATGGCAGTATTTGATCCTATCGGCGAACTCTCGCCATGACATTCCAATATCATCAGGGCCAAAGGATGGTTCATCAATTTCTGATCTTTTTGGAACCGATATTGGCTTGAGATTACAGCGCAAGGATTCAGACATCACTCAAGCAGTGATGCTGGAATTCAATAATTTTGGTGCGGTGATGCTGCCGGTACACGACAGCTTTATCGTGAGTCGATTAAACTTAAGCCATCTCCTATACGCTATGGATAAATTGTTGGAGAAACACAGCGGTATAAGGGTACTAATTAAAATTAAGGAGAAGGATAAAGCTCTACCCAATATGAACCCGGAATTGGCCAAGCATTGGGACGAGTATGATTCTTACAACCCTGCTGCAGAGCGTCACGTTGAACCTCGATTAACCGATCAGTTCGTTGATGGTTATTCAGCCCATCAGGAGAGAGTAGGGCAAGCTGTCAAGCCGCATCATAAATTAACATTTTAAGGGACCGCTTAACTTGGCTCAATCAATCCCTCCTAGAAATTCTATCAAGAGAACTAAACCCCAATCGAACCTGCCCATCCGGGAAAAACTCAACCGGGAGCTAGACCCGCAGAAGTTCGCCAAGCTTGAGTTAGAGCGGTTGAAAGTTAGAGCTGCCAGCTAGGTTGGCGGGGGGCTATGGTATCGCAAGATAATGTTTATTCGGTTAAAGGGGCTGAACGGTGGCAAAAGGCTATGTGATTGGGTTAATTAAATTTACCAACCAGCAACAATTCATTGAGAATTTTGCAAGCAAAATTGGTGCTATAATTCAGAGCGGCGGGGGGAGATTTTTATCCCGAACACCGGCTGCGCATTTTAGCGAAGGGCGCGAGTTTGATCTGCATGTCATCGCTGAATTCGATGAATTTGACCGTGCTAAAGCCCTGCTGCAATCCAAAGAATGGAAGGATATGCAGCAACATCGCCGAGCCCATTCGGACCCTGAATACGGCGCCTTCATGCTTATAGAAGGTGGCGACGTCATTGCAAAATAAGTGCTGAGCTCCGCCCACGTGCAGCCCGTCTACTAACTGCTGCCAGATCGCTGTGATATGATCCGCGCATGAATGCAGCGGAGGTTGACATGAACAATACAGTATTGGAAGTCACGTACGCGGCAGGTATCGGAGGCCAGGGGATGCTTTGCAACCATCCGTTTCGCGCTCTGGTTCACCGCGAGCTGGTGTGGTCCGCAAATGTCTAGAAAACACACAATCCACAGCCACCATCATCACTTCGGTTGGGATAATTCCAACCCGCCCGCGCTAACGGTCGCACCTGGCGATAGCATCGAGATTGAAACCGTCGACTCGTCAGGCGGCCAAATTAACCCCCAATCGAATGTCGCCGATATCGCGGCGCTCGACTTCACTAAGATCAATCCGGTCACCGGCCCTATCGCGATTGACGGCGCCGAACCAGGCGACGCGCTTAAGGTGACGATTGAATCTTTCGCGCCTTCTGGTTGGGGATGGACGGCGATCATCCCTGGCTTTGGCCTGTTGGCCGATCAGTTCACGGAACCCGCGCTCAACATATGGACTTACGACTCGCGATCGCTTGCCCCGGCGGCCTATGGCCCTGGCGGAGCGGTCCCGTTGAAGCCATTTTGCGGCACCATTGGTCTCGCGCCGGGTGAAAGCGGGTTGCACAGCATAGTCCCACCGCGACGGGTTGGCGGCAACATGGATATCCGAGACCTCTCGGCTGGTACCGAGCTCTATCTCCCAGTTGAAGTTGTTGGCGCGTTGTTCTCGGTAGGCGATACACATGCCGCCCAAGGCGATGGCGAGGTATGTGGCACCGCCATCGAAAGCCCAATGAGCCTGGCGCTTACTTTTGATTTGGTTAAAGGCGCGGACCTTCGATTCCCACGTTACGATACACCCGGTCCAGTTTCGAGGCACGTCGACACCAAGGGCTATCATGTCACGACTGGTATCGGCCCCGACCTGATGCAGGGTGCCAGGGACGCGGTGAGCGGCATGATTGATTTGTTAGGCGGATTGCATGGCCTTTCCGCACCCGAGGCCTACATGCTGTGCAGTGCTTGTGCCGACTTGCGCATCAGTGAAATCGTCGACCAACCAAACTGGGTGGTGTCGTTTTATTTTCCCAAGATTGTGTTCGATTAAGGGACGAGTCTCAGGGCCACTTTCACTATCAGTACCGTCGAGCCGCCTGGCGCTGCTAATGCCCAATAATACGACTTCGATGAATGCTCAAACATGAGTGCGGGCAAGCAGGTTCGGCGCTCCTGGATGGCGCGAAGTCGGTCGTGGCGTCGACGTGGCTACGGAGCAACCGATCACGATCCGGTTGCCGACAGAGGCCGGCTAGCTGTTCCCGGCCGGCCTCGCGTTTGGCGTTCATCCGGGCCGGCGGTGGTGTGTCGGAATGCCGGCGGGAATGTGGTGATATGGCTGCTGGTCGATGGTGAAAATGGCCATTTGCGGTTGAAAGCCCGAGGGATCGTCCAAGGTCCCGATCTTGATGATGAACGAGCCTAGCCTGGCCGGGCTGCGGGTGCCGATGGCGGTCCCGCAAGTGGGGCAGAACAAGCGGGTCACCGGCCGCTCCAGATCGCCGCGCGCGAAGGACGCAGGTGCCCCCTTGGTGAAGCGGAAGCCGTCGTCCGGCACGACTATGAGGGCGTTGGGATTCCCTCCGGTGAAATATTGGCACTCGCGGCAATGGCACTGCAATTGACCCTGTGCGGGGTTGTCAGAAACGTAACGAATCTCGCCGCAATAACAGCCGCCTTCGATGGCCATGTTCAATCTTCTGATGTTTGTCCTGGCCAAATGTTCTCGGCCCAGTTTCAAAATACTTCATTAAAGCGCCGAAGGTCGATCTCAAAACTCCAGAGAGGCCCCGGGTGAAACCGCCATGCCTATAGCGTTACGCTCGCCAGGCGGTGCACCCTAGCCCTTGGCGCCGCCGTGCATGCGGCATCGGTGGGAGTTGATCACCGCGGGAGAGCGACAGGGTTCGCCGATGGTGCAGGCATGCGCGCACCATAGTTGACCTGTCCAATCGTCGCCGAAGTTACTGCCGGCGCTCTCTCCTGCTAGGCTACGCTTTGCGTGCAGCATTTTGGGAGACCTTTCGGACATGACCACGTTAACTGATAGCTATGGTTTCTGCCTTTCTACAGCCAATCCAACAGCAGCCAAGTCCTATGATGACGGCGCCCGGTCGTTTGTCGCCTGGCGGGCCGATGCCATAAGCCATCTGAATGCCGCCATTGAGGCCGACCCGGATTTTGTCGAACCCAAACTGCTCAAAGCCTGGATCTTGCACTCCGCCCGTACCGCCAAATTTAAGCCCATAGTGCAAGGACTGCTGGCTGACATTGAAGGGGCTCTGCCGGACGCGTCTAATCGCATGCAGGCATTCGCTCAAGCGGTGCGGGTGGCGAATGGCGGTAACCTGCCGGGTGGAGTGTCGGTGATGGAAATTCATCTGGCGACCAATCCCGCCGACATCCTCGCCCATCGTCTGGCCCAGTTCGAGTTGTTCTGGAGCGGTGAAAGCCGCTGGATGCTCGATATCGTCGAGCGCGCAGCGCCTGCCTGGTCGGAGGGTATTCTCGATTTCGCGCAATTCCAGGCCGTGCGCGCCTTCTCGAATGAGGAGGCCGGCAACTACGAAACATCAGAGCGCTGCGGTCGCGATGCGGTCGAGCGGGTACCAGAAAGTGCCTGGGGCGCCCACGCGGTAGCCCACACCTATTTGATGCAGGCTCGGGTGGACGATGGCATCGCCTTTATGGAGCCGCTGTCGGCCAACTGGGCGTCATCCAACCAGATTGCGCATCATTGCTGGTGGCACCTATGCCTGTTCCTAATGGAGCGCGGGCAGTATGACCGCATTTTGGACTTGCTGGATACGAAAGTCCGAAATCCGGAATCGCCGTTGGTGAAAGCCATGCCCGATGCCACCATTGACCTGCAGAATGTTGCCTCGCTGTTAAAGCGATTGGAATTGCGCGGCGTCGATGTCGGCGATAGGTGGCATACCATTACAGAAATTTGTGCTGGTCGAACGACCGACCACGCCAATCCCTTCAGCAGCGCGCATGATGCTATGGCCCTTGCGGCTGTTGGTCGTTTCGATTTGGTCGATGAGCTTGTCGACAATATGAAGGGTGCGAGTGCAGCGCACAGCATTCTTGGTGCTGTCACCCAAAACCTGGGCGCGCCTGTGGTCGAGGGCGTTGTCGCACACCAGAAGGGCGATTACGCTCGCGCGGTGGACCTACTCTGGCCGGTTCGCCGCGATTTGCATCGGATTGGTGGCAGTCACGCGCAACGGGATCTGTTCTTCCAGGTGTTGGTCGACGCGGCCATGCGTGCCGGTCGCTCGACGCAGGTCGCCATATTGCTGGACGATATCGCCGGCATTGGCTTTGAGCATGTCGCTGACCGCAGCCTGTATCGTGAAGCCGCAGCGATGGCCGCGCAACGCTAATACCAACGGCTGTAGATTTCAGTCCTTCATCCTGAGCCTGTCGAAGGGCGCGGTCGGATTTACCGGATCGAGTGACCCTGTCCACGGGTTGGTCGAGGCGACGCCAACGGCCTCATTTGAAATTATTGAAGTTGGCCATTTTCGACGCGAGACGGTCAGCGGTTGTTGAGGAGTTTGCGGAGTTCACCGCGATCAAACAATCTAATCTCGACCGCCCTCCACCGGGCAACGCTGAGCGCGCCAGCGCAGCATGCCCCCGGCGAGGTTGGCGATCTTACTGAAGCCGGCGCGTCGCAGAATTACCGTAGCCTGGGCCGAGCGCCCGCCAGCACGGCAGATAGCAACAATCGGCTGTTCTTTGTCTAGTTCCTCCGCCCGTTGGGCGAGATCACCCAACGGGATCAGTTTGGCACCCTGAATTCGACCCAATGGCCCTTCGAACTCATCTGCTTCGCGCACGTCCAAGATTTGAGTTGCTGTTAAGTGCTCTTCAAGCCACAGCGGCTGCACCTCCCAAATGCCCGCAAAAGTGTATGTTAGATCCGCCCAGGTCGGCTCACTTTCTGGAATGTCATCGTTCTCAGGTCGACCGCACTGCAGATTTGCTGGCACCGCAATGTCCATTTTCTTAGGATGATCCAAACCCAAATTGTCCATGAAGCCGACGAAATCGCTCTGACTCAATTGCCCACCGAGACGTGGATTGAAAGCCTTTTCCTCGGCCACGCTAGTCACCGTCAATCCCCGATAATCGTGACCTGGGTAGAGCAGACAATCTTCGGGCAAGGTGAAGATTTGAGTGTGGATCGATTGGTACATACGCCCGGCATCGCCGCCCTGAAAGTCGGTACGCCCGCAGCCACGGATCAGCAGGCAATCCCCGGTAAATGCCATTTCTTCGGTATCCAACACGAACGTCACACACCCCGCGGTATGGCCAGGCGTCGCCCTAACCGTTAGATAACGTTCGCCGAACTTAATTTTGTCGCCAGAGCCGAGCGGCCAATCGACGCCACCGGCACCGCCGTCCGCCGAAAGCGCGATCTTGCTGCCGGTACTTTTCCGCAGCAACCAACTGCCGGTCACGTGATCGGCGTGAATGTGTGTTTCAAGCGTATAAAGCAGTGTGAAGCCGAGCTCGCTTACCAATGCCGCGTCACGCTGTGCCTGTTCATAGACCGGATCTATCAACACCGCTTCGCCAACTTGAGTGTCGGCCAGGAGATAGGTGTAGGTTCCCGACTGCGGATCAAATAGCTGACGGAAGAGCATGTTTCCGGACCTCCCAAACAAGGCGATGACATGATCTCAATCGTGACCCCAAGTCCGCAAACAAGCAATAAGTCCGTTGGTGCGAGTCGCATTTTGGGTAGTTGAATTTGGTGTCAAGGGATAAGCTTCCAACCGCTGCATATCGCCGGTATTCGATGGAATACGACGAAGATGAGAGTGCCGCTCGGGCGGCGAAAATTGTTATATGAGTAAGCCGCTTCATTGAACCGTTGCAGAGGTCGGGTTTGAACCAGAGTAATGAAAATGGACTCGAAATTTCACAAGCCATCGCCATGAACAGGTTCTATTAGGTTCCCAGCTTCGAAACCATGATGAACAATTATATGTTTGGTGACCAAGGATTAAGACTAGATAAAAGGCTGCCCTTCTGGCCAAGTGTCTTCTGGCTTGTATCTAAGAATTTTCCTGCTTGGTTCAAGATCAAACCGATTAACGTTAACTGCCTTACTACAGGCGAAAAGAATTTCAAATTGGCCTTGATCAAGTTCAGTTTCTACGCAAGCTCGAATAAAACGCCCAGCATCTCCGTGGCTAAGATAAACGTCTGGTCCCCAGGAACTCGCCCCCAGCTCTTCGGCATGTTCAACTGAACGCGGCAACCAACCTAATCTAGCCGCAATAACTGTTATGTTATATATTCGGGAATACATTTCTCCTATGTTTTCTAAAAATAATTTAGTTAGAGCATAGTGGTTAATGACGCGAGGCCCATCCTCAATCTTGATTAACTTGTTAAAATGTTGGCTTGGCACTCTAAAGGAGTGGCCCGTTACCACTTGTACAGAACTAGCCAGAACCATTCTCGGTACCGAATGAGCTTGCACCGCATCGCACACGTGATAGAGGCCACGGACGTTGGGTTCTAGTAACTGATTAATAAAATCGGCTTCATCGGGTGAGGCAGCCAGATGAATAATCACATCTTTGCCCTCCACCGCTTCCAACACCGCCTGCCGATCTAATATGTCTCCGACTATAAACCGACTGAACCCCGGTGTTTCGACCCGATCAAATGCCACGACTTCATGATCCGCCCCCATCAGCGCTGCACTAATAGCTTGCCCTACGCCGCCTGCAGCGCCGGTAAGCAATATGGATTTTCCCACGCTAAATTTCTCCTAATATTCATGAACATCGCTCAAAACCATGCGATTGATGCGCGCCTCTCCCAAGGCTCGGCCTCCTAAACTGGGGTTCTCCCGATTTAGGTGCGCTCGGGGGGATAAACTCTGGCGTAGAACCACTCGAAAGGCAATCCAAACGCGATTGGCGATGATGGGGGGCGATGCCGTGGGGTTCCGAGCCGTGAGACCGTTGTCGCGACCGATATTGCTGTTCGTGCCGTGTCGCGAGCACATGCAGTTGCAGCCGCACAGCATTGTGCGCGAACTTGCGCATGAAAGGCGTGTCCAACGGATTGTATTTTTGCCTACATGGGTATGCGGTTACGCCGTGCCAGGTCGATTGTAGAAAAACATGACCCGTTCGGTGGGGCGAACGTGGTTGGCCACAACGGAGCCAACACGGGGATAGAGTTCGCACGGATGTCACTCGACCTCGGCGAGAACCTGGCGGGCTCTTCTCCAACTGGCGACCCGGTACCTGAAGTTCGGGTAATACCGCCGCGCATCCTTGGGAGGTCTGCCGACCAGTCGGTTTAAGAGATGGGCGATATTGCTCTGGACGACTGTGTTCGCCGGCAGGCGGATCGCATAGCCAAAGCCTTCTACTTCGAGGAGCTCATAGATGCCGGGCAAGGCGAACGCCGCGTCACCCGAAGTTATGAACATCCGCCTCCGGCCTCAAGTCGGTTTGGTCCGACAACGCTGAAATACGCCATGACCTTCAGGAAGCGATTGCTCCAACAAACTCGTTCGCATAGTTTGGCGCCGATTAAGGTCTGGTCAGGGGATGCCGCCGGGTGGATTGAACCAAAGGACCAACAAGCGGGAGCGCCATCCGATGAGCTTCGAGCGACCCTACGACGGAATACGCGTGGTTGACATGTCGCAAGGCGTGGCGGGTCCTTATTGCGCGATGCTGCTTGCCCAGCATGGCGCTGACGTCATCAAGATCGAGCCGAGGGGCGGTGATTGGGCGCGTAGCCTTGGTCAAGAATACGGTGACCATTCCGCATTTTCGATCGCCGCTAATCTGGGCAAACGCAGCATCGTCGTTGATCTCAAGCACCAGGAGAGCCGAGCTATCGTCGACAGAATGATCGTGGGCGCGGATGTTTTTATCGAGGGGTTCAGGCCGGGCGTAATGGACCGGCTCGGCTATTCCCACGAGCGGCTCAAGGGGATTAACCCGTCCCTGAGCTATGTGTCTGTGTCCGGCTTCGGGCAGGTCGACCCAATGCGGGAACGCCCGGCCATGGACCCGTTGCTACAGGCCTTCACCGGTTTCATGTCCGAGAACACCGGCGCGGAAGGAATTCCGCACCGCACTCCGTTAATCATTTTCGATATGTCGACCGCGCTCTATGCCCGGCGGGATCATGGGCAAGGTCGCAAGATTGACCTCAGTCTGATGGGGTGATCGTCTGATTGGACACTGGCTTGCCATCAACTAAAACCAGTCAAGGAAAGTTGATTAAATGGACGTACTAGACGCCATCCTGCAGCGAAAATCCATCCGCGCCTTCAAGCCGGATCCAGTGCCGCGAGAGACCCTGGAAAAGATTCTCGAGATCTCCCAGCGCGCGCCCAGCGGGACAAACACCCAGCCCTGGCACGTCTATCTTTGCGTCGGTGACATCAAACAGGCGATCACCGGTGACGTTCTAGAGCTTGCCCGGTTGGGTCAAGCCAAAGGCTACGAGGAATATGACTATTACCCCGCGACCTGGAAGGACGTGCATCGGGACCGGCGCCGGGGGGTCGGTTGGTCCCTTTATGGCTTACTTGGTATTGTTAAGGGTGACCGGGAAGGAGCGGCACGGCAGATGGCGCGCAACTTCAAGTTCTTCGACGCGCCGGTGGGTTTGTTCGTGACTACTGACGCCTACCTTGCCCGAGGCAACTGGGCCGATGCCGGGATGTATATTCAGACCATCATGCTGGCGGCCAAGGGGTTTGGTCTGGACACTTGCCCGCAGGCCGCATGGATCCCCTATCAGGAACCGCTATTCCGGCATCTTGGCATTCCCGATGATCAAGTCCTGATCTCCGGCATGAGCATCGGATACGCAGATCCGGACGCCATCGAGAACACCCTGGTAAGCGATCGCGAGCCGGTCGAGAACGTAGCCTCTTATCGGGGTTTTGATTAGGCACGCGGAAAGCGGTTACCTGGATTTGGAGTGACCGGCCTGGATTGATTAGTCCACCTGATTTTACCAGACCAAATCGCTTTGAGGCGAGAGGCTATTGTTCATAGCTTCGTTAGATGCGAAATCCGTTTCGATATTTCAACCGTTCGCCCAAGATCATCCGCTTGGCTGTGATGATGTACGTCCGCTACCCGCGGTCGCTCCGTCAGGTCGAGGATCTTCTGTTCGAACGCGGCATCGATATCAGCGCCATCTGTCCCAAATGTCACGACGACGCTGACCACCAGCGTGATGTTCGGTGGTGCCGATCTGTCGATCCTCTACGTTACGTCCGGGGCCATCGAATACGCGACGATGCGCTGGCCAAATACCCACTCGCGGTCTCACTCTTCGCCCTGGAACCGGGCGCTGGGGAGGCGTTCATGTGCTCCGGTGATATCGGCCGCTTTGACGACGACGGTTACCTCTATATGGTTGGCTGCAAGAAGGACATGATCATCTCGGGCGGCGTCAATATCTTCGCCACCGACATCGAGGCGGCGTTTATCACACATTCGGAGTCAGCGAGGTCGCGGCGATCAACATGCCACACGAAAAATTGGGCGAAACGCCATTGATTCTGGCGATTCTAAACAAAGGTGCCATTATAAGAGAAGCCGCCCTGATGGCCTGTGGCAATGCGCCGTTCGGCCGGTTTCAGCGAGGCTCAGCGGTGGAACTCCGCGACGCTTTCCCGCGCAACGCCCTGGGCAAAATTCTGAAACGCGAACTCCGCAAGCCCTACTGGAAGAATCAAGAAAAGGAAATTGCGTAAGGTAGCAGCCCTGAAATCGCCAAAGCCACTCGAAATGTCAAGGAGTCAGTTTTTATGCCGTGTGCTTGACACCGCTTGGGCCCGCCCTAGATCGAGTTAGAATTCGCCTTGGCGTTGTCAGACCAAACTAACTTCCAGGCCAAGTTCAATTGGCACGTCGAGGACAAGGGCATCCAGCATGCCTATATCAAGCCGAGTTGGCCGTAGTTGAATGGGAGCGATTACAACCTCTCCAGACCACACGGCGTCCACAACGGAAAAGCGCCTTACGAGGCGCTCAGGGAAAAGCTGTAATTCGCCCGGTCCGTGTCTCACCGGATCGCTTAGGCTACAGTATATTGAGCCTCGGCCACCCTGGGAAAATGGCTATAGCGAGTCGTTCAAGGGCCAGCTACGCGATGAGCTGTTCAATACTGAGATCTTCTAAACGTTCCATCAACCCGAGGTGCTGATCGAACGATCACGACAACACTACAACACCAAGTGACCTCGCTCGGTGCCCGGCTATCACCTGTCTGCGCTCGAAGCAATATTGCCTCGCCCCGATCCGTCGCCTTACGCTACGCTCTGGCCATCGAATCAGGGCGATTGTAACCGCCTGATTCTCTCATAACGGGAGGTCCATTTAAATCGATCTGGTCAGGCCCTCTGTTTCAGTTCCATCATAAGAGCGGATAGGAGCTAAAATGAACGCTGATCCCGTGCAACCCGATTCCGAACTAGCACTTGTCCAAAAAGATGTGCCCGCCGACCCACTCTGGGAGACCAGCCTTTCAAGCTTCGGCACAAAGTTTCGAAGCGGTGAGATCTCGTCGGAGGCGATTACCCGCGAGTATCTGGCGAGAATTGCTGCCGTAGAGCCGCGCATTGGCTGCTTCATTCATGTGGCGACCGATGCGGCCCTGGCATCTGCGCGTGCCATCGATGCCCTCGCGAAGGCTGGTGTTGATCTCGGCCCGCTGATGGGCATTCCGGTAGCCCTAAAGGACTTGTTTTTCGTCGACAATATGCCGACGCGGGCCGGAAGCAATATTGACATTAGCGACCTGGTTGGCCCGGAGGACGGCGTGGTGCGCGGCCTACGTCGAGGTGGTGCGGTCATAATAGGCAAGACCAAGCAGTCAGAATTCGCGTTCGCAGCTAATCTTAAGCATGATCCGCCCTGGAACCCCTGGGATGCGGCAACAAAGCGCCACGCTGGGACCTCGAGTAGTGGCAGTGCCGTGGCGATGGCCTGTCGCTTCGCCGGGTTCACCATCGGCTCCGATGCCGGTGGATCGGTTCGCCAGCCGGCGGCGCTGAACGGCGTTGTCGGGTACAAGAGTACCGTCGGCGTCCTGCCAACTGTAGGCGCGCTCCAGCTTTCAGCCACCTTCGATAGTATCGGCACGTTCCATCCAAGCGCGGCCGACGCGGCCGTCGTTGTCGCCGCCTTGCGCAATGAAGCGTCGATACAGGCACGATCGCTCAAGGGATTACGGCTGGGACTGGATTGCCGCTTCGCGCTCGATGGTGCTCATGAGGACGTGGCCGGCGCTGTCGGCACGGTTCTGGAGATGTTGCGGTGCGCCGGCGTTGAACTTGTCTCGATGACCACGCCGGGCATTGACGAGATCCCACTGATCAGCGGTAAGCTGATCCCCGCAGAAATGGTGGCGTTCTTTGGCCGTGACCGGCTATTGGCCAACCGGGCACGGATCGATTCTGTCGCCTGGGAGCGCTTGGCTCCCGGGATTGAGTTGCCGGCGCATGAGTATCTCGCTCTCCTGCAGCTGCATCGGCGATTGGTGAGCCAGGGCCTTGAGGCAATGCAAGGTCTCGACGGCTGGATAATGCCAACGGTTCCCGAAGTGCCTTTGCCGCTTTGCGAGTTCCCCACCGTGGAGCGGATGAACTGGTGGAATACCCGTATCAACGACGCCACGCGTCTGGTCAATTATCTAGGCCAATGCGGCGTCTCGCTGCCGTTGCCGCCCCGCTCTCCCGGAGATCTGCCGGTTGGATTACAGATCGTTTGCTCCCCCAACGCCGACCGCTCTCTACTATCGATAGCGATGGCGATCGAGACAGTTATTGGTCGATCGCCGGCGCCGGGCCTCAATGGTTTCCGTGACATTGTCAGACCAATTCGGAAGGCCTGAGAAACGCATGAACGATGGAATTCTCAAGCCGCGAGATACCTCCCCAAATGGCGTCAATTTGCGTAGGCATCAAACCGTCGGTGCGGGTTAGATTAGCGGCGTCGGCGCAACCGCCCTTTTTATAGACGGACAAGCTGGCGCCTTCAACATTCGTGGGGG
>Ga0209402_10000542_pt1 | contig 45408 bp, 45 predicted proteins | sample ArcticOcean_MG_C_3_FD_187437 | JGI IMG/M metagenome (GOLD analysis project Ga0209402, IMG submission 187437) | Marine microbial communities from western Arctic Ocean - ArcticOcean_MG_CB8_126 (SPAdes) (version 2) | ecosystem: Environmental > Aquatic > Marine > Oceanic | place: Arctic Ocean... | reverse complement strand
CGCCGCTTCCGATGTACGGTCGTCGGCGCGGCTCGCACCTCGCTCGGACGTTCGCGTCGCTGCGATCTCCGTGATCACCTGATCCAGCGTGGTCGCCGTCGATGGGACCGCCGCCGTGATCGTCATATCGCCGACCGTTCGGAAGCGGACCAACTGCGTACTGACCTTTTCGCCCTGTCCCGGCTTCAGGAAGTCAGACACGGCCATCAACATGCCGTCGCGCTCAAACACCTCACGCTCATGGGCGAAGTAGATGGACGGTAATTCAAGGTTCTGGTCAGCGATGTACTGCCAGATATCAAGTTCCGTCCAGTTAGAGATCGGGAAGACACGGATGTGCTGTCCGGGGTGGATGAAACCGTTGAACAGGTTCCACAACTCGGGACGCTGGTTCTTCGGATCCCACTGGCCGAACTCGTCCCTGAAGGAGTAGACGCGCTCTTTGGCGCGAGAGCGTTCCTCGTCCCGCCTCGCTCCGCCGTACACGGCACCAAAGTTGTTGTTGCGGATCGTGTCCAGCAACACCGGCGTTTGAAGCCGGTTACGCGAACCGCCTCGTTCAGAGCTTTCCGCAATGCGCCCTGCGGCGATGGCGTCCGGTACGGACCCGACGACCAGCTCAATGCCGAGCTCTTTCACGATTCGGTCCCTGTACTCAAGAACCTCCGGGAAGTTATGCCCGGTGTCGATATGCACCACCGGGACAGGCAGGCGCGCCGGCGCCATCGCCTTCACAGCAAGGTGAAGCATGACGATCGAGTCCTTGCCGCCTGAGAACAGGATGCCCGGACGGTCGAACTCGGCGATTCCTTCGCGAATGATGTGGATGGACTCGGACTCCAGCGCATTGAGCTGGCCCGTGTCCGGGAGTGAGGGCGTTACGGCTACGGTTGCGTTCATATTGTTAATTACTTAAATGCGGGAGCAACAAGATGAAGTCCGCACTCCTTGGCGCTCGGGTCGCTCTCCCACCACCAGCGTCCGGCGCGAATGTCCTCTCCCGGTTCAACCGCTCGTGTGCATGGATCGCATCCCAGGCTCGGGAATCCGTTGTCGTGTAGTTCGTTGTACGGCACCGAGAACTCGGTGATGTATTCCTGGACCTGTTCAAAGGTCCAGTCGGCAAGAGGGCTGATCTTGTACGAGTCGTGCGCAGCGTCCCATTCGACGATGTCTATGGTGCTGCGCTCCATGCCCTGGTCTCGTCGCAAACCGGTAATCCAGCCATCGACCGAGTTCAGGGCGCGTCCCAGCGGCTCGACCTTGCGGACGCCGCAACACATCTTTCGGTTGTCCATGCCCTTGTAGAACAGGTTGTATCCGAGACCTTCTACCATCGCCCGAACTTCATCCATGTCCGGGTAGAACGCCTCAATCTTGATCCCGTACCGGGCGCTGGCCTGGTCGAACAACGTGTAGGTCTCGGTCGGCAACCGCATGGTGTCCAGCGTCATGACACGTGCTTCCGGCGTGATACGCCAGAAAATGTCCATCAAGGCCATGTCCTCAAGGCCAAAGCTGGACATCAGGGCGACATCATTACCCAGTTCGTCATGCGCCCACTGCAGGACTTGCTGCGGTGGGGCTCCCTCAAGTTGCTTGTTAATCTCCGCCAGCCTCGCAGCTGACGGCTCTGTAATTCGCTTCGTCAAAAGTCCCTCTGTTGTGAATAGTAGTAAGAAATGATTAGTAATCAGGCCAATAAAAAACCCCCCGAGACCGGAACGGTCGTCGAGGGGTTTGAGTCAAAATCCGTTGCGCTTAAACGCTGTACGTCAGGACTGCTCCCCCTCTGGGATCAGACAACACGCGCAGGCGCAGGTTTTGGCGTTTTTCATGTAACTCACGTTTTGAGTGTAAGCCTAAGTCGGCACCTTTGAAACTTTCATCACAAAGAATCACCTACGGGCGTATTCCCAGTTCCACGTCTTTTTCCGTCTGGTTTCCACCGTCCTCAAGGATTTGAAGAGTCACAACATCTCCGGGGCGGGTGTTGCTCGTCAGGTATGAGATCAGATCCGCCATGCTTCGTATAGGAGACCCGTCCACGCCTACAACGGTATCTCCACCGACGTCGATCGGCTGGCCTTCGATCCTGATCGTTCGTGATGTTTTGCTGAGCCCCGCATCCTCCGCGGGCCCATCAAAGATCACGTCTGATATGTAAGCGCCCTGGGTACCCTCGGGGAGATCAAGCGCCTCAGCCAGAAGCCGACTCACGTCGTGTCCGGAAACGCCGAGCCATGAGTACAGGTACTTTCCACTCTCGATCAGGTCAGGGACTACCATCTTTGCGATATTAATAGGCACCGCAAATCCAACGCCGGAGTTCTGTCGACTGTCGCTCCGAATCTGGGCGTTGATGCCGATAACCTCGCCGCTCCGGTTGAGAAGTGGCCCGCCGGAGTTACCCGGGTTGATAGCCGCGTCTGTCTGGATGACGTCCGGGGTTGTGAAGCCCTGGTTACCGCTTCGGATGCTGCGACCCACGGCGCTAACGATGCCCTGTGTAAGTGTGAACTCTTCTCCAAATGGATTGCCGATCGCGATGGCGAGCTGACCGGGTACGGCTGTGTCGCTATCGCCCAGCTTGATGGGCTTCAACACATCGTCCGTGTCGACCTCAAGTACCGCCACGTCGGCGTCTGCATCCTCACCCAGGACCGTGGCCGCGTAAGACCGTCCGTCTGAGAAGGAAACCTCTACCCGCTGAGCGTCGGCGATGACGTGCTGGTTGGTGACTATGCGGTTCTGGTCATCCCACACAAATCCGCTACCGCTCGCACCACCGGCGGCCGTAGTAACCGATATTTCGACTATCGAATCCAGCGAATCACTGAAAACCCTGCTGACCACGGATTCAAATGCGGCCGCTATGTCGTCTGGAGACAGCGCCTCCACGATGAAAGCAGGCTCTACTTGATCCGAAGTGGGGGTCGGTATGTCGCCAATGACGTCATTACCAAGCTCGTCGCCGACCGCCGTGATCGGCAGTCCCTGCAAACTTGTCGCCATTGATTCCACCTGTGTTGCGACCGATCCAGATGTGGTCGTCGCTGATCCAGCGAAATCGATCGGTGAGCTGTCGTCGTCGATGGCGCTGCTGCAGGCGACCGCAGCCACAAGCAGGAGGCCCCCGGCCCTGCCCAGCATCACTTTTCGGCCTGGGAAGGCGGTGAAAAACCGGGTCGCAAATATCGTGTTTAGCGGCATACCGCGGGCTCTCTTCCTGTGTCGCTGTTGGTTCTGATGGTGAGTTCTCAATTTAGACGCCAGTTGTCTGGAAACTGTCAAGATGCAGTAGTTTGATAATTTCAGAAGGCCGACCGAAGATCCTATAGTCGGTACGCATTTTGCGGATAAATCGCCACAGGAAAATCGGGGCTTCTCCGCGATGATCTGAGAGTAAACCTGCACTCTGCCACCGGAAACTAGCCCGGAAGTACGGGACTTACCAATTGATCCCTGTGAGTGATACGTGCGTTTAACCGTCTACGGTCGTGTCGGTCTCAAACCGGACCAGATGCTGGGGCTTCAGAAACCGGTTGTCCGGTTTCGATCAATCGCTATCAGGGCTATCTCGATTATCAGGCACCGTTACCGGTCTCTTCCGCTTGAACACGTGACTCCGTGCGGCGCGGGCTTCGATCGCTTCCTTCATCTCACGCATGTGCTTCCGGATCACGCGCTCAAACCAGCCCTTTGTGACGTTTCGACCCAACACATCGCCCACCACCGGCCAACCGAGCCTGAACGACCCGGTGTGCGTCCACTTTGTCTTGCCGTCCGGGAGTTCCTCAAATGTGAACACTTCGTCGCACGACTCAAGTGGACCGTCCAGGTGTTTGAACGTGATCCGGTCCGGGCTGTAGAGGGTTACCTCTTCAAGTGTCACATAGGTCTTGTAGATCGCATCAGTCGTCAACTCGACGACCAGTCGATCGCCGTCTTGCTCAACGACACGGGATTTTTCTTTGGACCCCCGCAATTTTCCACGGCCAAATGCGGTCAACATCTGGAACACCATTTCGCGCGGGGCATCGACGATGGTTTCGTGGTGTCTCAGGGTTACGGTGCGTAAATTAGTCACGCAAATAGGATTCCGCTTCTTGCCGTAAAGGTGCGCGATTGTTCCAACTAGTCAGCAATTTGGCCACTTCTTCTGCTGATGATCGGTCCAGATGACACGAACGCCCCGTCCAGTCTTCTCGTTTCGATGGAAGACCAGACGGGGCGTTCAACAGAGCGTATTTAGGGTTGGCCCCTGGAGGCCACAAGATTCGTAGGACTACCCGTTCGAGTCGTCTTCTTCGCCTTCTTCGCCTTCTGCGCCCTCTGCGCCTTCTTCGATCTCCATACCCTCGCCGACTTCAACGGCTGCGGTACGGGTCATGGCGATTCGGGCGACGATCTGGTCGGGGGAGCTAAGGGCTACCACACCGACCGGAAGTATAAGGTCCTGGACTCTGATGTTATCGCCAATGTTCTCAAGGCCCTCGATAGAGACCTCGATCTCGTCCGGAACTTCAAGCGGCAGGACACTGACCTGTACGGTACGGACGCCACGGAGGAACTGTCCACCACCACCACGGGTTGCGGGCGCTTCGCCGGTCATCGTGAGAGTGACCTCGGCGGATACCGGCTGCGTCGCATCTACCCGGATGAAGTCGACGTGCTGGAGTTCGCCAGACACCGGGTGTTGTGCGATCTCTCGGACAAATGTCAGGGCGGTCTCGCCTCCACCGACCTCGATCGAAATCGGCTGACCACGGCCGGCCGTGTTGACGGCCAGGCGCAGGGCCTGGGTCTCGGCCTGGAGGGTGAGGGACTCGCCGCCGCCACCATAAAGATGGATCGGAGTAATCCCGGTGCGACGAAGCGCTCGCACTTTTTTGCCGGTCACTTCGCGCAGGTCAACAGAGAGGGAGACGTTATCGCTTGCCATATCTCGATTACTTCAGCCGCGCTACGGTCGAATCCTGTTAGGGAATCCCCGGGCACGGGTTTCATAAGGTTTCTGAATAAGAGTTCTGATCAACCAGGAAAGGCGCACGTGGGCGCAGCGAAAAATTGTAACACGAGGGCGCACCCATCTACAGGTACGGGGAACGGCAATGTGCGAGCAATGACACGTGATTTTATGAATGAACCGTCCTTATTGCGGCACTGACTCGAACAAATTGCCGGACGTCATCGACCCTCCTGTATACTTGCGGTACGTTTGAATGGTCTGATCAGCGGAGCGTGCAGATCGCCAGACCAACGTAAGCCGCCGATGTTCGGCATGGGACGCCGCTGTGCTAGTTCCTATGAAAGTGGATTATGGTTTGAGGGTGCTGATGCACTTGGCTCAGACCCCCGCGTCCGGCCCGATTTCGGCTAGTGCAATAGCTGAGCAGCAAAAAATACCGGAGGCTTACCTCCACCACGTGCTGAGTGACCTTCAGGCAGGCGGCATGCTTGAATCACGTCGCGGACCGTCCGGAGGGCACATGCTCGCCCGGCCCGCGACCGAGATTACCGTGGCAGACGTCTTCATGAGCTTCGACAGGTCCCTTGCTCCGTTGGACTGCGTCGATTCGCCGGAGGACTGTACGCTCTCCGGAGCTTGTTCGCAGCGTGAGCTCTGGAGTGACGTAGAACGGGTGCTGCTGGAACGCTTGAGTGAGACCCGGGTTTCCGATCTTGTTGCCGAGCAACGAGAGATGGTCTGGAACAGCGTATAACAAGACGCAAACCCTCCTGAAACGTTATGGGAAACGTACTGGGCCAGAACACCGCCCCTTTTCACCATCGCTGCCACCGGACTACACTCGAGGCTGCGGAAATTGACCGGGACGTCCCCAAAGTGGATCTGAACACGTCAGAATGAATCTAACTGACAGAATTGGAAACACGTCGGGAACAAGGGCTGGCGGAAGCCGGATTGTTTCATAAATACCGCTTGGATAACCAGAAATATCAACCTTAAGAGGCTGAATATCGGATGACAGAACTTAAAGCAATGACGCCGCGCCAGGTCCAACGTTACAGTCGGCACATCATCATGCCGGATGTTGGAAGCGTGGGACAGCGCAAACTGCTCAGCTCCAGCGTGCTGATAGTCGGCGCAGGTGGCCTGGGTTCCCCGGTCGCTATGTACCTTGCTGTCGCAGGCGTAGGCAAGATCGGGCTCGTCGATTTCGACACCGTCGATCTCTCCAACCTGCAACGCCAGGTCCTGCACCAGGAAAAAGACATCGGACGTCCCAAAGTTGAGTCAGCGAAAGAGACGCTGCTGGCATACAACCCGGACCTCGACGTCGTCCTGCACGAGGAACCCATCACGTCAGACAACGCGATGGATATCATTCCTCACTACGACGTTATCGTTAACGGCGCAGACAATTTCCAGACTCGATACCTGGTCAACGACGCCGCCTACCTTTCCGGTAAGCCGCTCGTGGACGGCAGCATTCTGCTGTTTGACGGTCAGGCGAGCACCTACATTCCCGGGAACGGTTGCTACCGTTGCATCTTCCCGGAGCCGCCGCCCCCGGGCGAGGTTCCGAGCTGTGCAGAGGCCGGAGTACTGGGCGCATTGCCCGGGATGATCGGCACGGTCCAGGCGACCGAGGTGATCAAGGTTCTCCTTGATATCGGAGAACCCCTGAGCGGACGACTGCTCATCATCGATGCACTGTCGATGGAGTTCCGTGTACTCAAGGTTCGCCAGAACCCGGACTGCCCGCTCTGCGGGACCAACCCGACCGTCACCGAACTCATCGACTACGACGCATTCTGCGGGGTCAACATCCCGCTGGTTGAGCCAGTCGAAGAGCCGGTAACCGCCGACTAGTAAACGCAATATTGAGGGTGGGATGGCTATGCCGTCCCACCCTCAATATTGCGTCATCTCTGGGCTCCCTCCAAGGTTACCAGGGCTCCCGGGACTTTAAGATGATCGGAAGCTCCCGGAATCTCAGGGTATTGAACTTACGGGTCGATCGATCTTCGTACCTGATAGCTGCCTGTACTTAGGAAACGGATGCGCGCGTGACCCTCAGAGTCAAACCAGCCCCGAACATGCTCAAACGGGACATCGTGGACGCTATCGGCGATACGCCGCTGGTGGATGTTTCCATACTAAGCCCGGTAGAAGGCGTTCGGATATTCGCCAAGCTTGAAGGCTTTAACCCCTCGGGCTCGGTAAAAGACCGCGTCGCCAAATTCATGGTTGAGGCGGCAGAGCGCGACGGCCTTCTCAAGCCGGGCGACACCATCATCGAGCCCACATCCGGGAACACCGGCGTGTCGCTGGCGATGATCTCCCGGGCACGCGGCTACAACCTCAAGGTCGTGATGCCGGCGGGTGTAACGCAGGAGCGCATCGACCTTCTAACGGCGTACGGGGCCGAGATCATCTTCTCGGACGCCGATAAAGGCACGAACGAGGCGATCATCGTCGCCAAGAAGATCGCCGCCGAAAACCCGGACTATTGGTTCCCTTACCAGTACGGAAACGAAGGGAATCCCCGGGCGCACTTTGAGACCACCGGCCCTGAGATCATCCGTGATCTTCCTGAGGTCGACATTTTCGTCGGTGGACTCGGTACCGGCGGCACCCTTATGGGCAATGGACGTGCGCTCAGGCTCCACAACCCGAACGTCAAAATCGTGGCAGTCGCGCCACCGCCGGACGATGTCATCCAGGGTCTACGGTCGATCGAGCACGGTTTCATACCGGAAATCCTGGACCTGGACAAGTTGGACGCGCGCATCCTCGTCGAGAGCGAAGACTCGTTCTTCTGGACCCAGCAACTGATGGAGCAGTGCGGAATCTTTGCCGGAATCTCTTCCGGCGCAGCCATCGCATGCGCCCGGAAGATGGCGGACAAGATCGGCGATGGATCGATATCGATTCCCGGCCGATCAGCGGGGGAGGCCAACATCGTGGCCCTGCTGCCGGATGGCGGCTGGAAGTACATGTCCACAAGTCTCTGGACCAAGACCTTCCAGGAGATCGAGTCCGATGTAGGCGGCAAGATCTGGTGGTAAAGGCGTAACAGCCGATTCAACCGTAGGGGCGGGCCTTGGTCCGCCTTTTTCGTGCCCCAAGACTGTCCCATTGATGTGGTCAAAGCGGGCGGTGAAAGAGGCCTGATGAGTGTTCCAAAGGTTGTAGGGGCATATGGCAATACACCCGGTCTGGTGCATGGGAGCGCGACTTGAACGTCGACCCGCGAGATGTGACAAACGACCGCCACGGATTCGCCGTCTACGGCGTATTCGCGATTGCCGGTCAGGCCCAGGTATCGGCGATTTCGGAGCTACGAAGGGCGATGTACAGCGGAGTCGAAGATCCACCGGCGTACGTCAACGCACCCGCGCACGTCACCGTAAAACGCCTCTTCTCCGGGATCCCAAATGTTGAGGATATACAAGAAGCGGTTCATGGCCTGGCCGAGTCCACAAAACCATTTCGAATCGAGTTCGCAGGAGACCCGGAGTCGAGCGGCGGTGGCAACTCATCTCTGGCGGTTCCGGTGAAATCCACTTCGGAGCTTGTAACGGTTAACACAACGCTGGAATCAGCGATCGGTCAGATCGTGGAGACGGAGTACAGACCCATAGAGTTCCAACCGCACATGACCGTCTTTCAGGATGCCGACGAAGACGAGTCTGAACGAGGTCTGCGACTGACAAAGGGACTGAGGTTGGGCACCGGATTCCACGTCGAAACCCTGGAGTTGATGGCGCGAACCGCCCCACTCAGGGGAGGCCGCTGGCAGTCACTCGGATCATTTGAACTGGATATCTGGAGCTAGAGTCGCGAAACCGTAGGGGCGAGGCTTGTTCCGCCCGACGCTTGATCATCAGTAACACGAGGCCTCGGCTAAGGCACACCTGCTGTCATCCTGAGCCCGGAGGCGAAGGATCTCCTGTCCCTTCAACGCCACGTCCGTGTCACCCAAACACTATTTACCCGCCGCCGACGTCCCGCCACATCTACCACATGCGTGGGCCGCCATCCGGCAGATCCGCCTCGACGATCACCCGATATCCCCGGCTTTCGTAAAACCCCAGATTGACCTCGTTTGAACTCATCAGGTTGGTCGGCACTCCCAGTCGATCCCAGCGGATCAAGCCCGAATCCAACAACGCTGACCCTAGACCCTGCTCGCGTGCAGACGACAGCGCGCCAATAAAAGACAGATATATGTGCCGTTGGTCGGGTCTATGTGCATCCAGTGCGTTACCGAGAGCACTCAAACGAACGTACGAATCGGGTCCCGTGATCTCCTCCCAGGCCGATTCGGGTATATCTGGCTCCACCGGCCGCTCACCGAGGGGTGGTTCCCACAGAGCGACGGCGTTGAGGTCCTCAGTTACGTAGGTCAAACCCTGTGGCAAACAGATATCTCGGGCGATTAGTCCGAAAAAAGCGCTGGATCGCTGTGTGCGCTTCTCATCCTCCGGAAAAATCCAGCGACTGACTGAATCGTGCTACAAGGCCTCCGAGAGCACGGCCGCAATGCCCGGCACGTCGTCCGGCATGGCCTTGCGAATTACGATCGGATCACGTCCCGTTTTTTCAGTCATCTCTACCTCCGACAATCGCCGCCAGTTTATCGCCATCAATACTGCCGCCGCTCAAGATGCAGACGGACCGACCACGCTCGCTGACATTCGTCGACAAAGCGGCAGCAACAGACGCCGCTCCTGCCCCCTCGACCACCAGCTTGTTATCCATAGCCAGTTTCCGCACGGCGCTTGCGACCTGCTCCTCAGATACTTCAATCGTTTCATCCACCACCTCACGCAACAGCGGCCACATCTCATCGGTCACAAGTGGTACACCAAGCCCGTCGCACAATGTTGGTTGTGGATCGATCCAGACAGGTTCGCCCGCCACCAGGCTTGCCGATAACGGCGCACACCCTTCTGGCTGTACCGCCACGATTCGCACATCCGGTTTTAGCGCCTTCAGAGCGCTTCCGACACCACAGATCAATCCGCCTCCACCGACAGATACGAATACCGTGTCTACGTCCGGTAAGTCTTTGAAAATCTCCAGACCCACGGTCGCACTCCCGGCCACCATCAACGGCTCAACCCACGGGTGTAGGAACGAGTGCGGCTCACTCTCCCAACCGGCCGACAACATCCAGTCGAACAGCTCGTCACCGGGCATCAAGATCGGCTCCATGCCGTATGCCTCGATAGCGTCGATCTTGGCCTTAGGTGTTGTATCTGGAAGCCGACTTCGGGCCGATGCACCCACGAGGTGAGCTGCGTACGCAACGGCCTGTGCCGTATTGCCCGCGCTGACGGTGGAGAGATCCCGGGCACGCTGCTCATCTGTGAGTGACGAGGCCCAGTTGTAGGCCCCACGTATCTTGAACGACGTGACCGGCTGGAGAGTTTCAGGCTTCAGAAGGATGTCGGGCTGTGCGCCTGAGTACGAGCGCAACGGGACAAGCGGCGTACGCAACGTGACTCCGGCGATGCGTTCAGCAGCTGCACGCATATCGTCCAGCGACGGCGCGCTGATGGGTGTACCTCCGAACCCGGTGGGACGTGGTCGTGTCGAAGTCATTCGGCTATCCACTCACGATGAGTGGTCACACACCTTCGACGATGGTGACGATTGAGTTGGCGGTCCGTTCCCGCAGGGCGAGGAGTGGCTGATACTCCTCGGCGTAGTAAAAACGGTCTGCATCTTCACGTGATGGGAATTCGAGAATCACGAGCCGACCGGGATCCTAGGAGCCTTCCAGGTTTTCCACCTCGGCACCTCGAACGACGTACTTTCCGCCGTTTTGGAGATCTGGGACGACACCTGTTCCCGATACTCTCCAAATCCATCGGGATCGTGGATCTCTAGTTGGAGAATTACGTATACGGACATCATCAATACCTCTTAAGGGTTCTGTGGTGTGGTCGGGTCGCTCTGACTACCTACGCGCCCTCGCCCGCCGTGTCATCGCCGTGGTCTGCCATGTGACCACGCAGCGCGTCCAGCACTATCGACGTCGCCCTGACGGTTGTTATGCGGTCCGTAAGCAGTCGTTTGCCGTGCACACGCACCCGTTCCGTGATGTGCCGGTGCGCCTCTGCCACATCCGCGTGACCCGGCTCTCCGGGGCGACCCAGCGATGCCGCCATGTCGTTCGGACCAAAGGTGATGCAGTCGATTCCGTCGACATCAAGTATCTCGTCGACGTTCTCAAGCCCCAATCGGGACTCGATCTGTGCGATCACGAGCATGTTGGCGTTCGCGTCCGCCAGGAACTCCGTGTTCCCGCCGTGCAGGTCTTTGATAGCGGCGGTGTGCCCGTAGACGTTCCCGCGCGCCGGACCCCACGACCGTTCACCTTCTGGCAAAAACAGAGTGGCGTCTACCAGGATTTTCGCCTGCTCCGCCGTCTCCATGTGCGGCCCCGTGATTCCCTGCACGCCACGTGCCAGGTAGCCATTGATCACGGAAGCATCGATCGCCGAAACTCGTGCCGTCACCGTCATTCCATAGGCGTTCGCCAGTCGGCATATGGCGTCGACCTCAGATAGATCGAAGTGGCCGTGCTCGCCGTCTAGGTCTACGCCGTCCATGCCGGCCATCGCCGCAAGCTCAATCAGCTCCGTGGACGGGTGGTGGAACTGGAGCAGGTGCGCAATCTTACCGGCGCGGTTGGCAGCAAAAATTCGATTCTCCGGCATGCGGACTCCTGAAGATCTATTGAGGATTGGTTACGTCGTGTTCGCCGTCTGATATCCCCTCTCCCAGCGGGAGAGGGCCAGGGTGAGAACGCCACTCTCAAGCCAGCCCGAACTTATCGTCTCGGACCTCCACAGGCAACTCGTCCCATGATGGCGGAGTGTACCCGGTTGTCATGTCCACGCGCTGGCCGCTCTCGGCGGAGACCCACACCTTCTCAATGAACTCGATCACGTGCGCAAGCTGCCGAGGCCCATTCAAGAGCGGCTTCCCGTCCAGCACGGCGTCGGCCAGCGACAACAACGTCGCCGGGTGGAGCGCCCATCGAGTGTCCAGGCCCGGAATATCCACGTCCTGCCACCCTTCGACGTCGGTTTTCCAGTCATCGCGATACAGGCGAATACGCAGGACCTGATCGCCGCCGTACACCTCGATCGTGCCATCGGTCCCGAACAGCGACATCATCGGCGCTTCGGAGGCCATCGCCACGTACCCGGTGTCCATCGTGCCGAGCGTGTCGTTGCCCATGTCGAACACGATCACGTTGTTGTCCGGCACATCCACGGTGACCCGCTTACCGGCCGCCGGACCGTCCCGCATGACACGTTCTGGGATGGATGTCGTCGACATGGCCGACAGCGACTTCACGCCGCCAAGCAAGCCTGTCAGGCGTACAAGCCCGTACCCAGCCATGCTCGACATTCCTCCGGCTCCAGACTGGTAGAACCATGAGAAATCTGTAGGAGCGCCGGGCCGGGAGCCGGGCCCCATCGAGTTCTGGGTCAGCTTGATCAGGTTGATCTTGCCGATCACGCCCTTGGAGACGATCTCCATCAGTCGGCGTTGCCCCGGATGGAGCATGTTTGGCGGCGCACACGAGATCGAAAGTCCGTTCGCTTCCGCCAGTTCACATACCTTGAGGGCATCGGCAAAACCCTCGGTCATCGGCTTTTCCACCATCACATGCTTGCCTGCCTGTAATGCGGCCGTCACCTGCTCGGTGTGGAAGCGATGCGGCGTCAGGACCGCAATCGCATCCACCTCGGGATCACGTAGCATCGCCTCGTAATCGCCATACGACTTCCCCCCGTACTGATCGGCAAACTGGCCTGCTCGCGCCTCGTCCACGTCACACACCGCCGTCAGTTGCAGGCGGTCGTTCCAGTGCTGCGTCGCCGGGAGGTAGTACCACTGCGCCGCTGCACCAGCGCCCAGCACGCCAATCTTGAGCCGGTCAGGCATCTTTATCTTCTTTCTCTACTTGGCCTCGAATGGCGGCGCGATAACCCCCTCTCCCAGTGGGGGAGGGCAAATGCATCAGGCGTGAGGGAGAAGTCCCGTATCACCCCAACCCCCAAATAGCCTCGATGGCAATCGTTAGCCTCGTTGCTCCCAATCGCTGCCGACTGCGTCAAACCGACCCTGCAAATCCGAGATCGCAGCCTGAGGGATAGACATCCCGTCACCGATCATCTCAACGTTCGACGTCAGGTGCGCCGGGTTCAGCGTGCCAACGATCACCGTCGACACCTCGGGCTGACTCAGCGTGAATCCCATAGCAAGCTCGATAGCCGACTCGGGGGCGTCGGTTACAGGGCCCGATTTCGCCATCTCGACCCCACGTCGGAAATACTCCTCCGTGTAAGAGGTAGGCATGTGGTGATACGGGTTCGGGTCGCTTGCCCGGCCCCAGACGGCGTTACCGATCGGCCGCTTGATGATGAGTCCCATTCCTTGTTCAACAACACCCGGGAACAGATTCTCACGTGCGCACTGATCGACGAGGCTGTAGCTCGTCTGAAGCGTCTCGAACAATCCGCTGTCGACGGCCCATTTGGCGTTTTCGTTGTCGCCGGAGTAGCCGATGTGGTTGACCTTGCCGGCCTGTTTGGCATCTTGGATGGCCCGAATGACATCACCTTTTTCGAGGATGTCGACCGTGCACGAATGAAGCTGAATCAGGTCCAGGTGGTCGGTCTTCATGAGAGTCAGGCTGCGCTCGATCGACTCTGTAACCAGCTCGTAGGTCCAGTCCTCGCCCTCGCCTCGCGGGATGTAGTGACCGGCCTTGGAAGCCAGGACGTACTCGTCACGTCGGTTTGGGATCGACCGGCCGATGAAGTCTTCAGACAGCCCGTAGCAGGCGGCCGTGTCCAGGAAGTTGATCCCTTGATCCAGAGCCGCGTTCAGAACGTCTGACGCCGTCTTGGTGTCGGCATCGGAAAGGATCGATCCGATCTCAGACAGCCCGATCCCGAGCCGGGTGATCTCCAGACCTGTTTTGCCGAGCGTTGTGGTTTCCATGAGGAGTCGTCCTTCCGCAGAGCGTTTGTGCCCGACGTGAGAGTGGTCGAGACGTTGGACTATTGTTTGCAGTGTTGAGTTGAAGACGTCTCAGGCGCGTACATGCGTGGTCCGTCGACCAAGAAGATACCCGAACATGGCGGTGTGCGCGTGATTTCAAGTCTTCGATTCACGTTGGCAGCACCCGGCGATAACGGGAGATGCTCACGCACACCGCACGAAGGACTGAACATCTCCGGTAGAGGCCACGTCATGTAAAACGGAAGCGACCGAGGGGAGCTCTACCTATCGTCCGACTATGCCCACCTAGGCAGGCCTCTTCAAAGTCGCATTCTGGGAATTATCCAATCAGAGTCGCTGTAAGAACGAACCTAAGCGGTATTTTTGTGTACACGTGATCAGGATGACAATGGGTGAGTCAGGCCGACATCAGTAGCGTCGACGCTAAAACAACGCACATCGCGCAGACCCCGATAGCACCAACAACCCCACCCCCAATAAGCCCCCCAGCATGGGGCATGGGGTTAGCGGGTGTTTGCTGCTTCTCTGGCCTCTTTTGCCTCGCGTCGCTGACGAGCCGTCTTCGGGCCATCGTCGCCGATCGAATCGACCTTACGCTTATCCAGGATCTCGGTCGCTTCGCCGTCCTTGACCTCGTACACGTGCGTCGCAATTCCTTCGACGATGCCCGGGTCGTGGCTGGCGCAGATGATCGTACCGTCGTATCCCGCCAGCGCCTCGATCAGCCGGGCGCGAGTAGTGCGGTCAAGATGGTTGGTCGGTTCGTCGAGGAGGAGAACATTGGTCGGCTGAATCAGAAACTTTGCCAGCGCCACGCGGGACCGCTCGCCACCGGACAGAACCTTCACCGGCTTGAACACATCGTCGCCGCCAAACAAGAACTGCCCGAGGATCGCCCGAAGTCGAACGTCTGGTGCGCCGTTAGAGCCGTCACGGACCTCTTCTAGGACTGACCGGTTCGGGTCCAGAGCCTCGTCTTGGTGCTGGTCGTAGTAACCGGGGCGGGCACGTTCTGCCCACTCGATAGTTCCCTCGTCTGCGTCCAGAGAGCCCACCGCAATGCGTAGCAGCGTGCTCTTGCCGCCGCCGTTCTCGCCTACCAGACAGATTTTGTGGCCGCGCTCGATATCAAGATTGACGCCCAGAAGCACCTGTTCATCGCCGAACGCCTTTGCGACGCCCCGCATCTTGAGGACTTCTCGTTCGGTACGGCCATTGGCCTGAAGTGCGAAACGTACCTCAGGGGCCTTTCGAACCGTCTCGATCACGTCCATTTTTTCGAGCGCCGCCTCACGGCTCCTGACCTGTGCGGCCTTGGTCGCCTTGGATCGGAACCGCTCGATGAACCGACGCTGTCGCGTAATCTCACGTCTCTGGCGCAGGCGGGCGCGTTCACGTGACTCGCTGCGGGCCTTCTTCTCGGCCAGGTATGCAGTGAAATTACCGGCGAAAGGCGTCACCTCTCCCCGGTCAATCTCCAGGACCTTGGAGACAATCTTGTCCATGAACTCGCCATCGTGAGTGACTATTACCACCGCACCCGGATAGTCCTTTAGATACGTTGCCAACCAGTCACGTGCATCGGCGTCCAGGTGGTTTGTGGGTTCGTCCAGGAGGGCGTGTTCGGGGACCGACGCCAGGATTTTTGCGAGTGCGACACGCATCTGCCAGCCACCGGAAAAGTCGGCGCACATCTTGTCCCAGTCCGGCCGCTCAAAGCCCAGCCCGTCCAGGACCCTGCCTATACGTGCCTCGATACGGTAGCCGTCGAGAAGCTCGTAACGCTCATACAACGTCGTCTGCTCATCGACGAGCTCCATGACGTCGCCCTCGCCGGTCTCGAGCATATTTCCGACCTCTTCGATGCGATGTCGAATCTTGAGGGCTTCCGGGAACGCCTTCCACAGCTCGTCCACCAGAGTGAAGTCAGGTGTCAGGTCGGCCTCCTGCTTCAAGAAGCCCATCTCGCCGTTTCGGTGTCCAACAGATCCCGCCTCGGGGATCTCCTGCCCGGAAATGAGTCGAAGAAGGGTCGACTTACCGGCCCCGTTTGGCCCGACGATCCCGACGCGGTCGTTCTCTCCAATGACAAACGTCACATTGGAGAATAACTCCTGCGTCCCGTAGGACATGGCTAATTTATTGGCAAAGAGCATCTATTTGTTCTCTATGTCTTCTGCGCCGTCGTGCTGAGGTTCGCGTTAGACCGCGGACAGATGGCGGGCATTTTGATTGATTTGGTGAAGGGTCCGAATCGTTCGGGTGTGACTTTGGGCGTTACCCCCAGATCACTTCATTTCCGAAACTGCGTTATGTGCCCGGCAACTCCGTTGGCGAATCCATCGGCAGAACTGGACCCCGGTCGAGCGGCGCAAGTTGCACCACGATTACTAATCATACCGCGAGGCCGTGCCAACTGATACGCGGTGAACACCCAAAAATCTCTGAATTACGCCGCGAATTCCACCCACGGAACCGACGTGTTGCATCTTCCGGAGATGCGATTCATCATATGATCCAGTAAAGATGACCGACGGGTCAGTTTTATTAATTCAGTAACTCACAACACCGCCCAACAGGTTTACATGTCTCCAAAAGTTTCAGAGCAGCACCTGGAAGAGCGCCGCAACCAGATCGTGGATGCGGCCGTTCGGCGTTTCTCAAGAGATGGATTTCACCAGACAACCATGGACGGGATTTCCACAGAAGCCGAGATGAGCAAGGGCGCGCTTTACCGATACTTCTCCAGTAAAGAGGACATCGTTGCGGCGATGTATGAGCGATCTATAAATCAAGAAACCACGATGTTGAACGAGTCCATTGACCTGAACGGTCCGGTGGCGACGTTGGTCGATATTGCCGACGGAATTTATGGAAAGGTGGCCGATCCAGAGGCCCGTGACGGCTATCGGCTGGCGGTTCAACTGTGGTCCGAGGCGATGACGAATCCACGGATTTACGAACTTCAGATGCAGGAGATGGACCTCTGGCTTCCCGTCATGATCGGGGTTATCCAGGAAGGCCAGAGGCGCTGCGAGATCAACGAAGACCTTGACCCGGAGCTGGTCCCGCGGGTCATAGGAGCGATGTTCATGGGAATCGTCCTGCAAAAGTCATGGGACAACGATGTCGACGTCGAGGGATGTAGTCGTATCGTCAAAGCACTCTTGGCCGGGGACTTCTCAAGGGCGGTCCCGGTTGATTTGGAAACAAGAAAACGATCAGCTACCTTGGCCTGATTTCAATTAAGAACCAATTCAAAAGGCGCAAATCACGTTGCTCAAACAAAAAATCTCTCAACTCCTTGATCGGCTGAGAGAACTGATGGGACCGAGTCCCACACCTGTTCCTGTTCCGATACGGAGTGAGCAGGGGCGGGCGCGCCGACCAAGTTAATCCGTAGGGCATAGCAGGAGAATCAGGGAGCGCTTACACCGCCGCCGAACTACAGAATTGGCGTGATGCCATTTGTGGGCTTCGTAATATGTGTGACCTTTATTTTTTCTCTCGGTTGGGCTGAGGCAGGTGTGTGGCTGGTGACTCGGTTCGTCGGATATGGACTCGGATACGGTTTTTTCAAGCCTTGGCAGCGACGGTGATGCCACTTCGATTCTGCTTTCGCTGAGTCTGAAGAAGTGCAAGACCTTCGCGAGAGTGGCGGTCCTTTATCTGCCCTGACGGCTGGGCGAGATACAGCAGACGCCCTTTGCACCGTGTTGGACCGCATCAACTCCGAGACTTATTTCGACGCCGGAACTTTGGAAATACGGGGCGCATCCCCGCCACGTTGGACTTCCTAGAACGTGGAACCAACAGAGATGAATCCGGGTCTGTGTTCCATTCCCTGAGAGGGTTGGGGTGAGGGTGTTTTCGTGCAATCACATCGTGATGGAGCGCAATGTGGCGAGATCCTTCGTCACGGGCTCAGGATTACTCATCGCACGCGACCATCTCAATACCTACCGCCCCAGGACCTCTGCCATCTTTGCGCCGATCACCGCCGGTGAATCAGCCACATGCACTCCGGCCTCTTTCAGCACACGGATCTTTTCGGAGGCCAGAGCCGCCTTACCCGTGATAATTGCGCCGGCGTGTCCCATGCGCTTCCCGGGAGGTGCCGTTTGACCGACGATCGCCCCGACAACCGGTTTCGTGACGTGGCTTTTGATGTACTCGGCGGCTTGCTGTTCTTTCGTCCCGCCGATCTCGCCGATCATCACAATGGCGTCAGTCTCGTCGTCGTTCTCAAACATTTCAAGCACGTCCACAAAGGTGGTGCCGTGAAGTGGGTCTCCGCCGATGCCGACACAGGTCGACTGTCCGATCCCCAGTTCGGTTAGCTGCACAACCGCCTCGTAGGTCAGCGTCCCACTTCGAGACACCACACCCACACGGCCCTCGCTCATGATGCTGCCGGGGATGATGCCTACCTTCGCCTTTGTTCCGGGGTGAATCAGCCCTGGGCAGTTCGGTCCCAGCAAGCGAGTCGGCTTGTCTTCCAAATACGCCAGTGTGGTCACCATGTCCTGCACCGGCACGCCCTCGCTAATGCATACCACCAGGGGTAGACCGGCATCGACCTGCTCGATGATCGCGTCCGCCGCACCGGATGCGGGGACAAAGATCAAACCCACGTTAGCACCAGTGGCCTCAACGGCCTCCACCACCGTCTCAAATATCGGGACGTCGTCCTCAAACTTGGTCCCCCCTCTGCGCGGGTGCACCCCAGCAACCATATTCGTCCCGTAGGCGCGGCAACTGCTTGCCTGGAACGATCCGTCCCGGCCAAGACCCTGCACCAGCAGGCGTGTGTTCTCGTCCACAAGGATCGACATTTAAGAGTTTCCTTTGTTGGAGCTGGCGGCGCTGGCTAGCACGACCGTAAGCGCAGTTGCGGCCTCGCCGAGATCGCCGACCGTCGTGACGTTGAGGCCGGCGTCGGCCAGAATCTGAAGACCTTCTTCGGCGTTGGTGCCGCGCATAGCGACCACCAGCGGCAATTTTGTAGCAGTGTTTTGAGCGCCCATAACAATGCCACGAGCAGCCACATCGCATCTGAGAATGCCGCCGAAAAGATTGACCAGGATCGCCTCTACATCGGTGTCCGAGACGATGATTTCAAAAGCCTCGGCTATCTTGTCCTCGGCAGCGCCGCCGCCTACATCCAAGAAGTTGGCGGGAGCTGCCCCGGCGGTCTTTGTGATATCCATCGTCGCCATCGCAAGCCCGGCGCCGTTCACCATGCAACCGACTCGGCCGCCGTCCAGCTTCACGTATGCAAGCCCGGCGTCATGCGCCTTCTGCTCCAGCTCGTCATTCTGCTCCGGGTCCTCAAGCTCCAATATCTCCTTGTGGCGGAAGAGGGCATCGTCCTCAAAGGAGATCTTGGCATCCAGGGCCATAACCCGGCCATCGGTCGTGACCACCAGCGGGTTAATCTCTACCAGCGAGGCGTCTAACTCCTGAAAGACCTTGCACAGGTTTGAGATAAGGGCCGTGGCCGGTCGAACAAGATCGATAGGGATGCCGATCTTCATAGCGATGTCCCGGGCGTGATAGGGAGATAGACCTATCAGCGGGTCGGCCGCCACCCTGACAATCTTCTCCGGGGTGTTGGCTGCGACCTCTTCGATCTCAACCCCGCCCTCGGAGCTGGCCATGACCATCGGAGCACGAGCGTCGGCGTCCATCGTGATCGCCACATACAGCTCGTCTGCGATATCGGTTAGCTCTGCCACGAGCACCTTGCGTACGGGGACGCCGCCGGCCTTCGTCTGATGCGTGACCAGATTCGTGCCCAGCATCGCCGCCGCTGCTTCCGCAGCTTCGTCGGGAGAGTTGACGAGCTTGACCCCGCCAGCCTTCCCGCGCCCACCGGCGTGGACCTGTGCTTTGACGACCACACGGCCACCCAACTCAACGGCGAGTTGCCGTGCTTCTTCGGGCGTGGATGCGTCGCCCGCACGCGGAACCGAGATCCCGTAGGACTCCAGAATCTGACGTGCCTGGTACTCATGTATGTTCATATTTGGACTCTGCTTTTATCCCGCTCTGAATATCGTCGTGATTTCCATCGGATCGATCTCGTCACACGAAGACCGTCTACCTGGCCTCCGCTTCCTCCACATTCACTTTGAGCCGATCCAGTTCCTTTAGGAGCCGTTTCCGGGTGAACATCATGCCTGCGACCCCGGAGACGGCTAACTCCGCTGTGATCCGTGTGCCTCCGTCCTCCGGCGTGAACGTGAAGTGCTGCAACACGCGCCCGCCGACCGGCAGATCCGTCTCGAATCCCAGTTCGCGGTCCGGATCGTAGATTGTGACAGCGCCGTGAAGGTCCATACCCATCACACGACAGAACATAGATCCGTCCACGGTCCAACCTTCCGGAAGCCGTACATTCTGTATCTGCGGCCACCAGTCCGCCCATCGTTCCAGGTCCGTCATCGCGGCGAACACTGATCCAACGGGCGCGTTAATAGCTATTGATTCTTTGTGGTGCGGCAACCTGACCTCTGGTTCCAACGCCAGCCCGACCACGTTGTTCGAGAGAATCGGGTAGTGACGAATATCGTAGTCACCCCCTCGGTGGGTGTCCACAGTCGAGAGTAGCCGATCAGGGAGCGGCCGGACTATGGATTGTCAAAAAGGGCCGATGCTCGGCCCAGTCCTTCTATGTTGATCACAACATGATCTCCAGAAACGAGCCACTTCGTCTCGACGATGCTACCCAAGAATACGATCTCGCCTGCTCTTAGTGGATTTCCATGCTGGACCGCCGTATTGGCTAGCCACGCCAGCGCCTCAAACGGGTGCCCCATGATGTCACTGCTTACGCCCGATCCAACCTCGATGCCGTTAATAGACATCGATCCCTTCAACGAAGTCAGGTCCAGATCACGCCAGTTCGTGACAGGACCGCCCAGTACGCCCCCCGCGCCAAAAAAATCGTCTGCAATCAGCGTCGCCACGTCCATCTGGGTGAACTCAACCCAGCGGTCGTCCACCACTTCGATCCCCGCCATAACGGCCTCGACAGCCGGCGCCACCGTGGAACCGGCGTACGGTGTACCGGCGTCGGACAGATCCTCTCCAAGTCGGACTACGACTTCGCATTCGACGCCGACGTGTTGGAAATCATCAAATACAAAGTCGCCACGGCGCTGTATCCCACGGCCCTGTAGCAAGGTCGGCGCGTACACGAGACCAGCGCAGGGATTAGGGATCTTGAGGAACTCCTGCATCACCGTGGTGGTGCAGCCGATCTTCCGTCCGACAGGCTTGCCGTACCCGTTGGCTGTCAGCCGCTTGCTTAGCGCGCTCTGGAGTTGGTAGGCGTCGGCTTCATCAGTGGGACGGATTGAGTCTGGCAGGCGATCGAGTTTGTGATCTTCGAGTCGACCTTTAGCTAGATTGAATGCAGCGTTGGCGATGGACTGTGAGTCCATGGTCCCACCTGTTTCTTAAATCGGTTGAGAGTCTATGCGTGCCAGCTTACAACCGGGTAACCCGTAAATAGCTGCCCGGTCGGGACAAAAAGAAAATCGCCCCGATGACCGAAGTCACCGGGGCGATTTCGTTAACCAAAACTATCGGGCGCTAACGCCTACCAGCTGTTGGACTGCCGCTGTTGCGAGAAGCAAGAGTTGCAGTACACCGGTCGGTCACCGCGCGGCTGGAAAGGCACTTGGGCCTCCTGGCCACACTGCGCGCAGGTGGTGGTGAACATTGGTCGGTCGGATCGCATTCCGCCGCCGCCGCCGCCGCCGCCGCCGCCGCCGCCACTGCCGCCGCCCTGGGCCCGTCGGGCTGCTCGACAAGACGGGCAACGCTTGGGGTCGGAGTAGCCACGCTCTGAGTGGTACTGCTGGTCGTCAGCGCTAAATACGAACTCTTGTCCGCACTCAACACATCCTATATTTCTGTCCTGGAACACTTAATCTAACTCCATGTTCTCGTTCGGGGCATCTCGGACTGGTCATCACGGATCCGAGCATTGCCGGTTAACCATGGGACGAGCTTTCTACATGCCTAGCTAGACATTAACATACCGAAAACGTCACAACCCCTTTATCAAATGAGCCACTCTCGAAGGATTTCGCAATCTAAGTCGAGGATCAGGACTATCTCCGGTCATGTCTGTGGTAATACGCGTCCACGGGAGTTAGAGATCGGAACTCTCACAAACTCCGTACTCTGAGTAGCAGCCGCTGATTGTTCCGGGTGGCTTACAGGCGAATAGGCTGTAATATTCATGCTCAACACGTACCCGCTGCCTTCAATTGATGAGACGCCTTAGAGAGGGCTCTAAAAATAGTGACAATCGGGAACAAGAACCTCCTGGTCATTTCCATCGCGCTTCTCGCAGCGGTATTAGTCGCCTGCTCCGGTGATGACAACGACAGCGTCGTGCTAGACCTGTCTGGGCTGGGCTCTCTCAACGACGGTTTCTATTACGAGGGCTGGGTGGTGATTGGCGGCGACGAAATATCTGTCGGCAAGTTCAACGTCTCTGTTGACGGTCTTCTCGTGACACCGACGGGCCAGACGATCAAGGACGGCGCGTTCGAGATCACATCGTCCATCGATGACGTGACCTCGGTAATAGTGTCCGTAGAGCCATCGGGAGACGCGGACTCGGAACCGTCTGACACACGCATACTCGCCGGAGACATTGCAAACGGTGTCGCTACTCTCGAAATCGGTGACACTGGCGCCATCGGCGACACCTTTGAGGGCGCAAACGGCTTCTACATCCTGGCCACTCCAACCGACGGCCACCTGAGGACAAACGAAAAAAGTGGTATCTGGTTCCGACGCGCTGTTGATCAGCTAGAGCCAGACCCACGCGGGCTCTATGTGCCTGAACTACCCGATGGGTGGCTTTACGAAGGTTTCGTGGACATCGAAGGAATTCCGGTGACGTCCGGCAAGTTCTGGGACCCGTGGGACATCGACTTCGCCGCGCCGTACAGCGGTCCGGCCGACATGAACACGACCGATATCTTTGACGTGATGTTTGATGAGTACGTTTCGGTAGTCGTCCATGGTGATGATGGCCCTGAATACGTCACAGGGGACGCCGGTTGGAAGATGTTCCAGAAAGACGGCCTTAGCCTAGAGCTGCTCTTCCACGGCCCGCCGGAACCGGGCGAGGACTACCTCCTTAACGCTCCTCCCGGCCTGACGTTCCCGGTCGATCTCTCCGGAGATCCGATCTACGTGACTATCGAGCCAGACCCGGACGACTCCCCGGAACCGTTCGGTCTAAAGGTGTTGATCGGAACAATCCCGGAAAACGCCGTCTCCCACCACACGTACATCCTCCGCCCAGGCTTCATGAACTTCCCCTCAGGAACAGCCAGGCTGAACTGAGGGTGCTTGATCACCGCCGGTCATCGCGGCCGGTTCTGAACAACGCACACGTGTTGTAAGGGCGGGGCTGGCTCCCGCCCCCGGTCAATGATTGGCGAAACGCTGAACTCCCCGTTCAGCTGCCTATCGAATCTAGCTGCTTCAGAACAGTGGTTGCCGACACCTGGTGCCGGTAGTTATCGCCAAGCGATTGCCATACAAGTCGGCCGTCTTTATCGATCACGTAAACAGCCGCATCCGCCAACTCGGTCTTGAAGTTATCGAAACGCTCCCACTGGCGCGGGACCACTTCAGTCACGTCATATGCAAGTGGAAACTGGACTCCCACAGAATCGATCGAACCGGACGCCGCGCCCAGGTCCTGCGTGGTCACAGCGATAACCTCTGCATTGCGCGACACGATGGCCGGGTAACTATCCTGCAACTCGCCGAGTTGCCTGCGGCAGTATGTTCACCACCAGGCGCGGAAGAAGACTAATACGACGTTCCGATCCTCTGCGTACTCGCTTAGAGAGACGGAGTCACCCCTCGCCGTGGGCAGATTAAAGTCTGGCACCAGATCGCCAATAGCTGGCGAGCCGATGCTGATAACTTCGGGAACAGCGGTAGGCTGAACCGTGACGGCGTCCTCCATCCCATCCATAGCGTCGCCGGACATCGCAGTGTCGGATTCGCCACCTGATCCGCCGCCCGGTTGCCCATTCAGGGACGAACTGTCCATCCCCGCAAGTGAGGCCAAGACCTCAAGAAGCGAGTTGGTGGATGGGCGTTCTCCGATATTTGATCCGACCAGTTGGGTCTCGATAGAACCGTCCGTCCGGATAACAAATGTCGCGGGGGCGGACACGCCGTCGCCAAGAAGGTCGAACAGGCCCCATTCAGTAGTGACGGAAGTATCCGCGTCATACAGCACAGGGAACTCAAGCCCGTACTCGTTCTTCATCGCCAATGCGTCCGGGGCGCTGTCCACACTCAAGGCGATTACCTCGCCGCCAAGTTGGGTGATCTCTGAGTAAACCTCTTGCAGCTCAACGAGCTGGTTGCGGCAGATACCTCAGAAATAGCCCCTGTAGAACACGAGGGCGGTGTTGGAACTAGAGTAGACGTCCGAAAGCTTGACCGAGCCTCCACCTGCTTCTGGAAGCTCAAAGTCCGAGACGTAGATCAGCTCACTGGTTGATGTCGGATTCCGAGTAGAAGTCGGATCGGATGTCGGCGCGGAGGGAATGGAAGTAGCGACTGGGTCAGTGTCGCCGGGCTCGGCTGTGCTTGTTGTATCTGCTGGAGCGAACGTGGCACCCGGTTGCGCGGCGGGAACATCTCTGGATTCAGGTGTACTACCGCAGGCGGCAATGAAAACGGCGACAAGAGCAATGGCGAGCAGTGACAACCGCCCGGCCAAACTCTGGTCGATCCGGTCACCGATGAAGCCGGCGCGTTCGTGATGCTCCAACTGGAGCCACCTTTCGCAAGTACCGAGACTGTCTAGATACTAGTTTCGGGGACGGCACACCGATAAAAAGACCGGTGCACTTCAGATAAGCCCCTTCAAGGGTCTACGAGCGCAGGTCCGCCAGCGACTTCTCGACCGCCGCAAGGGCTTCGTCGATGTGTTCCGGCTGTACCCATCCCATATGTCCAATACGGATGATCTGACCGGCGAGTTTCTCCTGCCCGCCGCCCAGCTCAACGTTGTACTCATTTCGTGCTCGTGAAACCAGCGCCTTGCCGTCGATGCCTTCAGGGACGCTTATGGCGGTCACCGTGTCGGATGCGATCGACTCGTCAGGGAAGATCTCAAGTCCGATGCGTTTCGCACCGTCTCGCGTCTGCTGTGCCCGTGCTGCGTGTCGCGTCAGGACCTCTTCGATGCCCTCGTCCACGATCGCCTGTAGCGAGTGGTCAAGCGCGTAAATGGTCGAGAGCGCTGGCGTGAACGGAGGCTGACCGATCTGGAGGAACTTTTCGTACTGATCGATATCGAAGTAGTACTTGGGAATCGTGGAGGTTTCGTGAGCCTTCCAAGCGCGGTCGCTCATTGCGACCATAGCGATGCCGGGCGGTGCTACCCAGGACTTCTGCGATGCTGTGCCGACCACGTCCAGACCCCAGTCATCCATCGGCAACGGAACTCCGGCGGCGCTGCTCACGGCGTCCACCAGGACCAGCGCGTCAGATTCGTCGTGAACGACTCTGGAAATCTCGCCGATAGGGTTCATCACACCGGTAGAGCTCTCGTTGTGCGTCACAATGACGGCGGCGCAATCTGGCATGGACCGAAGCGTCTCACGGACCCTCTCCGGTTCGGCGGCCTTGCCCCACTCGAACTCGATTCGGGTGACTTCTGTGCCGTACGCCTCGGCGATGTCGCCGAAGCGGTTGCCAAAAGAGCCGATGCTGATCGAGAGTACGCGGTCGCCGGGGGACAACGTGTTGACGATCGCCGCCTCCATCGAGCCGGTCCCGGACGCGGTCAGGAAGTAAGCGCGCCCCTGCGTGCCGAGCACCGTCTTAAAGTTCGTCGTCATCCGGTCGATGATCTCGGCGAACTGCGGCCCGCGGTGATTGATCATCTGTCCGCCAACAAGGTCAAGGACGTCGTCAGGCAGTGGAACCGGGCCGGGGATTCTCAGGTTCAAGTCGGACATTTCTTCCCGTCGTATTGCCAGCAAATATGGAGGTCAAAGTGTGGTGACGTTCGGACGCGCCACGGCACAACCCTTTATGGACTGTGTCGCGGGGGTCGCACCGTAGAACAAGTTTAGCGATAGTTGCGCTCTTGTGGCGTGATGTCGGCGTGGACCTCTGATTACGACCCGCGGGCTCAGGCCAGTTGGACCATGAAGTAGTTGCGCGCTCCACGACGGAGAACGATTACTTCGCCATCGATAGCCTGCTCCAGCGTGACACGACTTCGTGCATCGCTAACTCGCTGATTATTCAGGTATACGCCGCCGCCTTCAATTAGCCGCCGAGCCTCGCCGTTTGATTTGGCTGCGCCAGATCCGGCGAGCACTTGCGCTATCGGCAGACCCTCGCCAGCAAACTCATCTTTTTGCATCTGGATCGACGGCACGTCGGCAAAAATGTCCAGCAGTTCGGAAGCCGAGAAACCATGCATCTCGCCCCCGAATAACACCCCGGTGGCCCGCTGCGCCGTATTCACACCGTTCGGCCCGTGCACCATCTCCGTCACCGTTTGGGCAAGTGCGCGCTGCGCCTCCCGTTTCTGCGGCTCAGTGTTCACACTCTCTTCGAAACCGGCGATTTCGTCCTGTCCCATCAGCGTGAACAGCTTCATGTACGGGATCACATCTGCGTCATCGACGTTGATCCAGAACTGGTAGAACCGGTACGGCGAGGTCTCTTCCGGGTCCAGCGTCGGCGCTCCGCCTACAGATTTGCCGAATTTCGCACCGGACGATGTCGTGATTAGCGGGTACGACAGCGCGTGTGCCTGGTGTCCGCGTGCGCGCCGAATCAGGTCCACACCGGCGAGGATGTTGCCCCACTGGTCAGACCCGCCCATTTGCAAATTACAGCCGTATTCGTCATGCAGCACCAGGTAGTCGTACGCCTGGAGCAGCATGTAGCTGAACTCGGTGTACGAAATGCCCTGTTCGCGTGTCATGCGACCGGCGACTGACTCTTTCGAGAGCATGTAGTTGACGGTGAAGTACTTACCGACGTCCCGGAGGAAGTCGGTCATGCCAACCTTCCGCAACCAGTCGGCGTTGTTGATAACGCGTGCCGGATTGGTCTTCACGTCAAAGTCCAGGAAGTGCGAAAGCTGGAGCTTGATGTTCTCGACGTTCTCGTCGATTTTCTCGACCGAGAGAAGCTGTCGCTCGTCGTCCCGGCCGGAAGGGTCGCCAATCATCGCGGTCCCCGCTCCTGCGATGGCGATAGGCGAGTGGCCGTGCTGCTGCATTCGAACAAGGCCCATGATCGGTACGAGGTTGCCGACGTGGAGGCTGCGAGTCGTCGGGTCGAACCCTACATAAACGGTCGTCTTTTCTCGTCCCAACATGTCTCCGGTGTCGGGAGTGGAGTCGAAAATTGCGCCCCGCCAGGTTAGTTCTTCAATGATGTCCATAGCGCTAACGGGATCCTGACTCTTGATCTGCCGCGCCAAGTATCCGGCGCGATTCTTTGACGTCGTCGTTCATCTGCACGATCAGCGTATCCACGCCGTCGAACCGCTCTTCTCCCCGCAGCCGTTCTACGAACTCCACAGTGATCTGCTGGCCGTAAAGATCGCCTTCAAAATCAAGAAGAAAAGGCTCTATGACACGAGGCCCGTTGTCGAAGGTCGGCCGGACTCCGATGCTGGTAGCGGCCTGGTATCGACCGCCCTTGGTCGTCACGAAACACGCGTAAACGCCATCTACTGGCAGTACACCGCTGGGATCCGGCTTGATGTTCGCCGTCGGAAAGCCCAGTGTGCGTCCTCTTTTGTCGCCTTCTGTAACAGTTCCCGTGATGCTGAACGTGCGTCCAAGCAACTCGGCCGCTAAGGCCATGTCTCCGTCTGCAAGCGCCCCGCGGATGGTAGTGCTACTAGCGACCTTGCCGTTCACCTTCGCCGGCTGAACGACACGCAACTTAAAGCCAAGTTCGTCGCTCAACGCGTTCATACGGGCCTCATCGCCGCCACGATCATGGCCGACCGTGGCTCCGGGTCCGAGTACCAGCCCCTTCATGTCCAATTCAGCCATCAGAATCCGAACAAAATCCTCGGCCCCAATGTTCCTGATCTGGTCATCGAACTCGATCTCGATCACGTGATCGATACCAAGGGCCTCTATCAAGGCTCGCCGCTCACTCAGTGGCCCCAGATGGGGCACCGGGAGCGTGGGAACTAGCAGCTTTCGGGGAGGGTACCGGAACGTAATTGCGATGCTGTCAGCCCCGGTCTCCTTTGCCAGTTCTATGGTCGCATCGAAAAGCCGCGCGTGACCGACGTGCACGCCGTCAAACGTGCCGACGGTAATCACGCCCGGTCTTCCAACTGAGGCCGCATTGAGCTGCGACTTAAGGGTCATCGTGCTGACATTCGGGGAATACGTGCCTTATCGGCTAAATGGATTGCGACTGTGCGCGGAGCGGAACGCGGTTGCCTGCTCCCACATCTGACACGCTGCGAACGCCATCCATGAGACGACGGAAGTTTTCAAAAGTCACCGACTGCGGCCCGTCCGACATTGCATGATCCGGATTCGGGTGGACCTCAATCAACAGGCCGTCTGCGCCCGCCGCGATCGCCGCAACACCCATCGGTAGCACCAAGTACCACCGCCCGGTGCCGTGGCTGGGGTCGGCCACTACAGGGAGGTGGCTCAGGCGGTGAATCACCGGAATAGCCGCAATATCCAGGGTATTGCGGGTGTAGGACTCAAAGGTCCTGATTCCGCGCTCGCAGAGGATAACGTTCCTGTTGCCGCCCGCAAGGATGTACTCCGCTGCGTTCAACCAGTCGTCGTATGAGTTGGCCATTCCGCGCTTCAAAAGCACCGGCGTGTCCAGCTTGCCCACTGCATCCAGAAGCATGAAGTTCTGAGCGTTTCGGGTGCCTATCTGGATGATGTCAGAGTACTTCGCCACTAGTTCGACATCTTTCTCCGACATCAGCTCCGTGATAACCGGAAGACCGGTCTCATCGCTGGCGGCCTTCAGCAACTTGAGGCCTTCTTCCTTCAAACCTCGGAACGAGTATGGCGTGGTGCGTGGTTTGAAAGCACCGCCCCTTAAAACGGTCGCCCCTGCCTCTTTCACGGCGTTGGCGGTCGCCATGAGTTGCTCTTCTGACTCCACGGAGCACGGACCGGCCATAACGACCGGATTGTTGCCCCCCCCTATCTTGACACCTTTGACGTTGACCACCGTGTCGGTCGGATGGAATTCACGACTACCGAGTTTGTACGAACGTGTAATTCGGACCACAGCCTCGACGCCGGGCAGAGACTCTAGGCCGGAGCGAAGGTCCTCATTGATGTGGTCCCCGACGATCCCGATTACCGTCCGCTCAACGCCGCGAATCAGCTCGGTGTTGTTCTGCGTCTCGGCGACATTTGCGACGACGGCCTGGATCTGCTCTTCGGTGGCCAGCCGTTCCATTGTGACGATCATCGAACTTCAACTTTCTGGCGACACACAGCCGCCAATTAACGACGATGTCTGTTCATTCATGGGCAGAGTATCAGGCGGACACGCCGACCTTTCCTGCAAGCGCAGCCTGCGCCTCCAGGAGAAGTTCCTCGGTAGTGGCCCAGTCGATGCAGGCGTCTGTGATGGAGACGCCGTACTCGAGTCCCTCAAGGCCGTTGACCAGCTTCTGAGCGCCGGGGTTGAGATGGCTCTCCAGCATGATCCCGGCGACCGAACTGTTGCCGTCGACACGCTGCTTGATTACGTCACGGAAGACGATCGGCTGGCGATTGTGGTCCTTGTTGCTGTTGGCGTGAGAGCAGTCAACTACCAGTCGTTCAGAAACGCCGCCCGCGCCAAGTAACTTCGTCGCTTTCGCCACGGATTCGGCGTTGTAGTTTGGGCCGTCCGCACCGCCCCTGAGAATCAGGTGGCCTCCAACGTTACCGGTCGTGTGTACGACGCTGGCACGTCCCCCGCCGTCGATTCCGAGAAACGCGTGGGAAGACTCGGCCGCTACTATCGCATCCACGGCGATCTGAAGCGTACCGCCGGTTCCGTTCTTGAATCCTATCGGCATGCTCAGTCCGCTGGCCATCTGTCGGTGAGTCTGGCTCTCGGTTGTACGTGCGCCGATAGCACCCCACGACACCAGGTCTGCCATGTACTGAGGCGTGAACGGGTCAAGGAACTCGGTACCGGATGCGAGGCCAAGCTCCGCCACCTGTAGAAGGAACTTACGGCCACGTCGAAGGCCTGTGGCGACGTCGAATGTCCCGTTCAAGTTCGGGTCGTTGATCAAGCCCTTCCATCCCACCGTGGTCCGGGGCTTCTCAAAGTAGACACGCATTACGACCAGGATCTGGTCCTTTACCTGATCTGCAAGCTTCGCCAGTTTCTGGGCATATTCAAATCCGGCCGTCTCATCATGGATGGAGCAGGGGCCGACCAGCATCGCCATGCGGTCGTCTTTGCCGGACATGATGTCCTCTAGCTCTTTCCGGGTGCGTGACACCAGCGCCGTCGCTTCCGGCGTAATTGGCAGCTCTTTCACGTAGTCATCGGGGGTTCTGAGGCGGTCCATTCGTTCGACATTAACGTTGGAGGTAGTCATATCGTCGGAGGCTCTTTCGGTAATTAGGTTGTTGGGAGGATTACTTGCAGGTGGGGGGCGGCTCTTCAGTGACCTGGATAAAAGAACCGTTGACGGTGGCATACCGGGCCGTCGCCTATGAAGAATCTGAGTTCTGGAGTCATGTGAGTTTGTGACCTTTAGTGAGTGATGTGCGCATACGCGCGAAGGCACCATGGGGCAGCGAGAAATTAGAAATTAAGGGCGCCCGGGCGGAAAGTTAGCCGCTATAGGTATAGGGACGCCCGCTCGTAAACAACGGGACCAGGGTGAAGCGCGTAAAAGCGCAGCGCGCGAAGCTGTGTGCGGTTGAGGCGCTTGCGGATGTCACCGGTCTACCGTTCATTTGCCAGATCTCTTGAAGGTCTTTTCAGGTCAGTTTACTCTGCTTGGTAAGCAAGTTTACCGCGTCTCGCAGGTATATGTGTTTTACTTCCCGGGCAGCGCGTTCCGTGTTCCACGTCATCAGTACACGGATGCAACGCGGAAACCCGTGTGGGACCGCCATTTCATGGCTGTTCATGAGCGGCACATGGACCCAGCCCATGATCCGCGCAGCGACCGCCGGGAACTCTGAGACGAGGTCTGTTGTGGTCGTGAACTGCACCGAGGCGAGATCATCTTTGTCGATCTCGTTTGCTGCCACAATCTCGTTGAGCAGCTCCGTGGTCGCGTCGATGATCGCTTCTCTGTTGTCCTCGGCCACCGTCGTGGCTCCTCGTACGCCTCTGACTGCCATTGTGCTCCCAATAGAGATGCCCGGAACCAGATCAGTGCCGGGCCAATTAATAAATATGTCGTCGTAACGCACAGGGTCTAATTCGATATCGATTTAGACCGACTACGCGGCGAGCAGTTTAGCCTGAGCGGGTCCCTGCGGCCAGTTCGCGGACAAATGCACCCGCGCGCTCGGCCGAAGTCTCTTCGCTACCGGCCCCGATAACGTCTACAAGCGCACTTCCTACGAGTGCCGCATCGGCAAACTCAGCCACCTTGCGCACATCGTCACTGGTGCGTACGCCGAAACCGACGCCAACGGGCAAACTGGTGTGTTTCCTTACTTCGTCCACCAGCGAGTGGACGCGATCAAATGCAGTCTCGCCAACGCCGGTAACACCAAGTACGCCGACGCAGTAGATGAAACCGGAAGCGGACTCGCATGCCTCGGCGATGCGCTTAACAGGGCTGGTGAACGCAACAAGCGGGATCATGCTGAGACCATTGCTTTCTGCAAAAGCCCTTAATTCGGCGCTCTCCTCGGTCGGGATATCCGGGACGATCAGCCCGTCAATTCCAGCGGCCGCTGCGTCCTTGCAATAGCGCTCAGGCCCGTACGAGAGGATCGGGTTGTAGTAGCCCATAAAGACCATGGGGATCGTTACCCCGGCGGCTCGCAACTGCGCAGCGATGTCCATCGCTGTCTCTGAAGAGACACCCAGTTCAAGGGCATGCTGGCTGGACTTCTGGATTGTCGGGCCCTCAGCAAGTGGATCGCTGAATGGGACGCCCAGCTCGATCAAGTCCGCACCGGAAGCCTCAAGCTCTGTAACGATCTTCAGAGTGGCCTCGACGGACGGGTAGCCGATGGTGATAAAGGGAGCCAGAACGGCGCGCCCTTCGTCCTTGGCACGCTTGAATGCAGAGTTCAGTCTTTCAGACATCGGTGTTGGACAGTCTTTCTTTCGGTATATACGGCCATAACAAATGGGGTTCTGGCGATCAGTTAGCCACCAGCGTTGCGAGGATGTTCTGGGTTACGTGGGCGACCATACTCGGATAGATCGAACCTGTCCGCACGTAAAGCCACGCTAGAACGATACCAAACACAAAAATCGGTACCGCCCCTCCGATACTCAAGTGGAACACGGAAAACAGGGCGGCGCTTATGAGTATGCCGCCCCACAGGCCAAATCGATTTGCAAACACGGGCAAAGCAAAGCCGCGGAAGAATACCTCCTCACAGAATGGCCCGAACAGGCCAATTATGATGAGGGGCAAAGCAAGTTTGATGCCGGAATAGTCCACTAGCTCTGGAGGCGGCTCCGGGATTTTGAGCAGGTCGATTCCCAGGGCCTCGGTGATAAGGCTCCAGACCACAAGTGCTGCTACGCCCACCAGCCATGCGGCTATCGCAATCAGGTACGGCCATCGACCCTGCGGTTGCACAAACCCTAGCTGCCGGAAAATGGCCCTGCGCCGCAGTACCGCGAAGTAGATAACCGGGCCAAGAAAGAACGTTTCCAACAGGACCGCCAGGGCCATCGCCATGGGAAACCCGAGTATATCTCCGTTCGTGGTCCAGTCGTCGTCCTGTCCAGTTACGTTGACGATCAGCCCTAACAGGAGGATCGTTACCAGCACGAGGCCTATGACGGCACCGATGCCCAGAAGAACATCCCTTATCGACCAGGGAACATCGACCCTGGGATGGAGGCCGGCAGACGGATCTATGCCGGGTATCTGCACTAATCCTCCAGCCAGGCCACGTTTCCGTGCAGATCCTCATCATGCGTCTTCGCCGCAAAGACACCGTACTCGTCCTTGGACTTAGCGATCGTGGTGTCTTCGCCGTGCCCCGGCAACACGATCGTGTGATTGGGCAGAGTGAGTAATCGGGACGTGATGCTCTGCACTTCCTGTCGGAAAAGCTCCGGGCTACCTGTGCGCCCGGGCCCCCCGGGGAACAGCGTATCGCCCGATAGCAGGAGCGTGTGCTCGCCCTGCTCGGTACTGACGACGTAACAGGTAGATCCGGGCGTATGACCCGGCGTGTGAATGGCGCGTATCTTGAGCTCGCCCACCAGATCGATCTCATCGTCAGATGGCCACTCGGTAACGCCGCGGCCATCCAGTGGTTCTCCGTCTGCGGAGCCTATGTAAACAGGGACATTGTAGGCACCGAACACCGTGTCAAAACCGGCCAGATGATCCATATGGTTGTGAGTGATCAGGATAGTTTTAACCGTCGTCTCGCGCGCCTGTTTGATCACCGCCTCTGGAGCCTCCGGGGCATCCACGATGGCGCTCTGACCGGTCTTCCGGCAGACCAGTAAATAGCTATTGTTGTCGTAAGGCCCGCACGATGTCTTGTAAACGACAATGTCGCGGTCCTGATAATGGATCCCCATAGGGCCGACTCCCGTGTGGTCCTTACAAATCAGGCTTGATAAGATCAACTCAGGTCAGGACAAGGCTACTCTAAAGTGCACCAATTCGGTCAAAATTCTTGCCTGATTACGTGCCACATTGCTAAATGGATGGCACTGGATTAGGCCGTAGGATAGTCAAACTCACGCATCTCGATCCCGCATGCCCTATTTGAGGAAAACTTATGAGCGCCCAGGACACGCCGTCATCTGAGACGTCAATTTACGGTGGCGGATTTACCCTCAAAACCGGTCAGGGGAGCGCATCAATGGAGATGCAGTGTCCTCATCAGAACGGCCTGCTCTATATGGTTCCCGGTGATCGTAGTTGGGTGTGCGAGGACGACGTGAGGTCGGCTCACGTATTGGCCGGTTTCTTCAAAGAAATCGCAGCGCTTGAGGACCCACGAATACGCGAGGCGATGAACCGATGGGGACTCTACTACCGAGCGAGAGCGCTCGTATCATCCGAGTCTTCGGGCGAAACCGAGTAGTCGACCGAGGCCAAACAACGCCCGGAACTGGGATCTAATCCAGTCCCGGCTGCGGGTTAGCATCTCTGATGTCCGGGGTCCGACCATGGTTCTCCGGAGATGGATTTGGCGGGCTTTCCGTTTTCTCGTCCTCGCCAGATACTTCCTCGGATACAGCCTCGATGGCTATCGCCGGGTTACGACCTTCGACGATGTCGATCATCTGTTTGCCGTCAATCGTCTCGTTCTCGATCAGGAACTTCGAGATATTGTTGAGGTGCTCTCGCTGTTCCGTAATGATGCGCTCAGCGTTTTCCCGGCCCTCTTGCAGAAGACGGTCGACTTCTGAGTCGATCAGTTCTTCGGTCCTCGGGCCGTAGTCACGGTGCTCGCCAAGATCTTTACCCAGGAACACCATCTCTTCGCGCTTGCCAAAGAGCCGTGGCCCAAGCTTATCGCTCATACCGAACTGCGTGACCATTGCACGGGCGATCTGAGTTGCCTTCTCGATGTCGTTCGATGCGCCGGTTGTGATTTCATCAAACACAATCTGCTCAGCAACGCGTCCACCCATGGCGGTCGCGATCATCGCCTCAAACTGGTTCTTGGTCTGGAGGGTTCGCTCCTCGTCCGGTAGGTAGCGAGTGTACCCGCCCATCCGACCACGAGCGACGATTGAAATTTTGTGGACCTTGTCGGCGTGGGGCATGAAGTGGCCCACAATGGCGTGTCCAGATTCGTGGAAGGCCGTGACCTCTTTTTCGTGCTTGGAGATCACCCTGCTCTTACGGGCAGGTCCGGCGATCAATCGGTCGATCGCTTCAAGCATCTCGTCCTGGCCCACGACCTTCTTGTTACGACGAGCCGCTAGGATCGCCGCTTCATTGATCAGGTTCGCCAGGTCCGCACCGCTAAACCCCGGGGTTTGCTGTGCCAGGTTTTGTAGATCGACATCGTCAGCCAACGGCTTGCCCTTGGCGTGGACGTCCAAGATAGCTGTACGACCGCGGATGTCCGGCGAGTCCAGCGTTACGCGGCGGTCGAAACGGCCGGGGCGGAGGAGGGCCGGGTCAAGAATGTCTGGTCGGTTGGTGGCGGCGATAACGATGACATTGGTGTTGGACTCAAACCCGTCCATCTCCACCAGTATCTGGTTAAGGGTCTGTTCTCGCTCGTCGTGTCCACCGCCAAGACCAGCTCCACGGTGGCGACCCACCGCGTCGATCTCGTCGACGAAGATGATAGACGGCCCGTGCCGCTTGGCCTGCTCAAAGAGGTCACGCACGCGAGACGCACCGACTCCAACGAACATCTCAACGAACTCGGAACCCGATATCGAGAAGAATGGAACGCCGGCTTCGCCCGCAACCGCTTTCGCCAGCAGGGTCTTGCCCGTACCGGGAGGTCCTACAAGCAGGACGCCGCGAGGAATACGAGCGCCCAGGGCCACAAATCTCTCCGGGTACTTGAGGAATTCAACGACTTCCTCAAGTTCCTGCTTGGCCTCAGGAGCTCCTGCTACGTCAAAGAAAGTAACGGTCGCCTTCGTGCCGACGAACATCCGTGCGCGGCTTTTTCCGAATCCCATCGCCTGGTTAGAACTGCCCTGCGCCTGTCGCATCATGAACAGCAGGACTCCGCCGAACAGGATCAGCGGCAGGAAGTTGATCAGGAGGCCGATGATGTTGCCAAGACCGCTTCCGGCCTCTTGAACGTCAATGGAAACGTTTCCGCTTGCACCAACCTGGTCCAATAACTCCACAATGCTGGAGCCCGGCTCTTTTCGAGACACGAAGGTATTTGCACCCACGCGTATCGTCAGATCGTCGCCCTGGACCTCAATCAGGATGCGTTCATTGCCCGGATTTTCAGCGAGTTCAACGACCTCGCTGATCGGAATTTCACGCGCATCATCAAGAGGACGGCTGTCGAAGAACAGAAAGAACACCGCAATCACGGCGAAAACGATCAATATGTAGATCAGGCTGTTACGCATCCAGCGCCGGCTCACAGTCACCTCCTAAGGTGACCGGACGTGCCTCACATTTCTGGATGAATCCAGGTGCGGGCCGTCCCGTACAATTTTGAAGTTCGTCGTTTAGATGTCGGCGATCTTCAATCCGATGTCGACTCCCCCTCCAGAGACATCCAGAACTACGTCCAAGGATGTCGGGTTCACAACAACAGACAGGTAATCTCAAAATTACGACTATTTAATCCTATCACAGGACCCCATTTTGACCCTCGTACAGGCACGGAACCTTTGGACGGTACTGGCGGCGGAGATGTAGATCGTCGCCGCCAGGTACTTACGTCGCGTGAAGCTGGCCAGATCTGGTGCATCATCTGCGGGTTTGGTGCAGGTCTGGAGATAAGTTGGTGAGCATAGGACGAACAAACGTAGACCTGTGCCCGAGCGACGTGGTATTCTGCATCGTGGTCAACTAGTGTCCAGAACCCCTAAATCCCTGATGCCGCAAAGGTTGATGGGCAAAGGATCCCGCATATAGCTCGCGATTACCGTATAAACCGCCAGATCCGAGTGCCGGAAGTGCGGATCATTGAAGAAGACGGCTCTGGAGCCGTTTTTGAATTCCAGACTGCGCTTGAGATGGCGGAGGGGCAGGGACTAGACCTCGTTGAGGTGGCTCCCAACCAGTCTCCACCGGTGTGCAAACTGCTCGATTACGGGCGATTCAAGTTTCAGCAGCAAAAACGCGAGCGTGACGCCAAAAAAGGTCAGGCCCGTAACGAACTTCGTGAAGTTCGGCTGAGCATGAAGATTGGTGAGCACGACTTTCTTTCGAAAGTTAGACGCGCCAGGGACCTACTGGCCGGCGGGGCCAAAGTAAAAGTGACGGTTCGATTCCGTGGTCGAGAGATCGCCCATCCGGATCTTGCCGTGAAGCTTCTCAGGCGTGCTGCAGAGGCGCTGGCCGACGGAGCAAAATTGGAAAGAGCGCCAATGATGGAGGCGCGTTCACTCAGCATTATCCTGGCCCCTGATGAGCTTGCCCTAGCTGCAACTTCCAAGGCCAGCGGATCAAGCGAAAGCACTGATTAACTAAAAATGCCTAAGATCAAGACCCATAAAGGCGCCAAGCGCCGATTTCACATAACCAGCACCGGAAAGGTTCTGCGGACCAAAGGTCCCAAGAGCCATCTCCGACGCAACAAGTCTTCGCGTGTACGTCGCGCGTTCGACAAGAAAGTTGGAACGTCGCCCGCGAATGCGAAGCGGATCAAGCGACTTCTAGGCCAGTAACCGGCTTTAAGGCATCAACACGCTTGCGGCGAAACGCTTAAGGCGTCATCCTTAATAGCTTCCAGAACTTAGTTTCTTAATTGTCGGGAACGGCGCGCGTCGTCGGCCCTGATCACCTTAATCACCGGAGAAGCCTCAGTTGGCACGAGTCAAGCGCGGCACCACAAAACACCGAAGGCACCGAGCCGTACTAAAGGCCGTTCGCGGCCACCGCGGATCGCGTAATCGCCGATACAAGGTCGCAAAAGAGTCGTTGTTACATGCAATGGCTTACCAGACCGCTCACCGCAAGCTGCGGAAGCGTCAGATGCGAGCCCTCTGGATACTTCGCATTAACGCAGCGGCCAGGATCCACGGCCTGAGCTACTCCCGTCTTGTGCACGGCCTGATACTGGCCAGCGTAGAGATTGACCGCAAGCAGTTGGCCGATCTCTCCGTCCGTGAGCCTGAGGCATTTGCAGAGGTGGCTCGTGTGGCAAATGAGGCGCTGGTAGCCTGATTCTGTAAGGTTAGCTCGTCTGATCTCACCGAAATAAGAGCATAAAAAAGGACGCCCCCAAATCGGGGGCGTCCTTTTTTGTTTAACTTAGTGCCGGGTGATTCGAAAAGTCGGCTATCCGGGGTTAGCCGATCGTGCCGTCTACCATGATGACCACGAACAGGAGCGCCAGGTAAAGCAGTGAGTACTTGTACAGTCCCAGCACCGCCGGTCGGCTGCCATCCCTGAACAAGCGTGCCGTCAGGGCGAGGTATATCACCCCGAGAATGATTGTCGGGATCAGGTAGATCAATCCAAGACTATCCGTTGCTACAACAAACGCCATGGATAGGGCGACCAGTAGGATTGTGTACAGCATGATCGACAAGTTGGTTGTCGATCTGGGTGCGACGACCGGAAGCATCGGAATCCCTGCCGCCTTGTAGTCATCTTTAATGAGGAGCGCCAGGGCCCAGAAATGGGGGGGTGTCCAGAAGAAAATGATGGCAAACAGATACCACGCCTCAAGGCCGATACTGTTCTCAACACCCGCCCATCCGACCATAGGCGGGATGGCCCCGGCGGCACCACCGATGACGATGTTCTGCACAGAAGATCGCTTCAGCCAGACGGTGTAGATGATGACGTAGATCAGCGTTCCGGCCATCGCCAGCAGGGCAGCCAAGAGGTTGGCCCATGCGAAGAGAACGCCAAAGCTGATCACGTTCAGGATTATCCCGAACGCGAAAGCACTCATGGGCCGGACTCTGCCGCTTGCGACGGGTCGAGTGGCCGTGCGTTTCATCTCAAGGTCGATATCGCGATCAAGCCAGTGATTGAGTGCGCTTGCACCCCCGGAAGCCGCAATTCCGCCGATCAGTACCGCGATAAAGACGACGCGGTCCGGGAACCCCTCGGCGGCGAGGACCATTCCGGTGACGGAAGTCAGAAGCAAGAGGGTCATCACACGCGGCTTGGTAAGAGATATGTAATCCCTGACAACCGCGGACATGTTGGTCGACGCTGGCTTAACGCCGTATAGATCTGGTGCTGACATTAATTTCCGGTACTTACCTGAGCTATCCGGGTTGTCTGAGTAATTGGGGTTATTGGGGCTTCGATGTGATGTCTTTCCTGTATGGGCGCATCACCAGCGCCGCGACCAGTAAGGCTAGATCCGTCCACATTACAGTTGCTAGGGACAGATGTATTGCCTGTGCCCACTCTGAGAAGTCGGTCCACGGGTTGGCTGCACCAACCAGTACCTGCAAAATAACGGTCACCATGGCACCCAGTGAAAGCCATCTCACGGCCTGAGAAGCGCCAGGAAGGCGGAATGTTTTATGCGCTATGTACAGTGCTACCAGCGAGACCACAACTGCCGTAAACCTGTGAATTACGTGGATCCAGACCAGTTCTGATTCCGGTATGAAGGGGCCACCACAAAGAGGCCAGCTGGGACACACAGCCCCCGCTCCTCGCCAGACGGCATATGAGCCTGTCAGCAGTGTAATGAGTGCAAGAGTGGCCGAGACGGTCGTTATCCGGCGCATCGTGATAAGGCTCCGGGCAGATTCTACCGTCGCACCAACAGAAGCGCCTGAAACACCTGGTACCTGGTTGGGCCTCCAACCGCTGACCGCGGCTGCGAGTGCAAGTAGAGCTAGGAGAACAACACCCTCGGCAAGTCCCAGGTGGAGCGTTCGGAGAGCGGGTTCGACCTCGGACAAAACGACGGCTCCGCCGATTCCTCCGACGATGGCGATAAGGATCAGGGATCCGGTCGTAGTAGCGACAAGGAAGGAATTATCACGATGAGACATCCAGACCCGTATCGTGGCCCCGATAAAGAACAGCCCGACTATTGAACCGGTGGTCCGGTGGCTCCACTCGATCATCGTGTGGAATTCCCATTTTGGGATCAAGGATCCGTGACACAGGGGCCAGTCAGGACAGCCCAGCCCGGACTCCGTCGCCCGGACAACACCGCCGAGAGTGATCTGGATGATCGCCCCAATGAGCATGACGCCAAGCATCCCGATCAACAACCGGTCATTCATCGAGTTAAAAATACAGTCGACCCTGCTGTCTGGTTGAGCTTGATTTCAAAGAAGGAGAACCGCCGGAAGGAGCTTTACTTAAAAAGGATTGCGTTCCGTTTCACAAAGTCAGATGAATTATAGCGGCGTGCGCGTGTCAATTCAGTACGTAGAACAGCATCTCGGATCTACGTAGTTGGCCGGCAATCGTCTGGCGAAGTTAGCCGGGAGCGCGAAACGCTAGAAGCTCGGCGGTCACGAGTAGCCGATGGTCATAGACAAGCTTGGGATAGGAGGCGACCAGCGTCACCGTAGAGTTTGATGACTGGTGCAGGACAAGGTCATCCCTGTGTATGAATCCTGTCTCCGTCACCCTGTACAGAAACTCACCGTCGTCGTTGCCGATGATGATGTCCACGGGATCGTGCTTGATCAGATCCACTATGTCCGGGAGATCATGAAAGATGTTTCCTTCGCCGCGGACCGGACTCTGCAGATGTCCGAAGTACCAACCGGTCCCCAATTCACCGGGACGTGCGGTGTAAGGAATGTGACCCACGATGTCGACCGGGCTCTCCCACAACTGTTTGCCGCCTTCTGCGTAAATGGTTAACCCGTAAACAGTCGTGGATAGCCCGATGGCCGGAATCTCGAGCGTGGATGCCGCCGATGAAGCCTGCGCACTTGAGATGATTTCGGCCGAGTTTACGTACTCGAAATCGGCCGGAAGGTCCGCACTTCCATAGGGCAACGATCCCGCCCACTCCGGCTCGGACCAGTACTTTGGATTGGTCCAACGGGCTGGGAACAGTTGAGCTGCGATAACGGGACCAGCGACAACCGGGTCGCCGGTTGTCGGGTCAGACGCGGAGGGAGAATCGTCCGGCGCTGTTGAATCTACTGGTCGGGTGCCGGGAAGAGGGCCAGTCAACCATCCAGCACGTTCATCGGGCGATACCTCGTAAACGAGGTCGCTCAACTGGGATCGCTCGATCTCCGCGTATATGAGGTAGCCAATGGCTACTACCGCAAGGATAGATCCCAAGACGACGATAGCGATAGCCAGACGAACACGTTTACTGGCGGGTGGTCGGGGAGGACGCGTAATCTCTAATGCGTCTGGCTGTGCTAGTGCTGAATTCAATATCGGCTTGTTGCCTTACAGGCAGACCTTTTGAAGTCTGAGGGTAATTTCTGGATATGCCCAGATTTCCGGGCACATCCAGAAATTACCCGAATCTAGCGAGCCGCCTGTCGTCGGTGACGGTCTGCTTCTGTGAGGATCGGCTCGTTCAAGTATACGTCGCCGTTCCGAATTTTCAGGTTGAAACCACAGTCGGGGTTTGTGCAAATCCAAGCCTTGTAGTGCACAGCAGATCCCTGACCACCAAAGTCAGAAAGCGGTACCAAGTCTCCCTCGCCGCAGGATTTACAGGCCGGGTAATTCTCGATTGCCACATCGTCCTCCACGTAAATTGACATCGTCATCTTCCCCCAGAACCATGGCGGTGAGGGGTGTGAAGCGATTATTGCGGTTTAGAATTGCTTGAATGTAAACGTTCGGTTAACCGAGTCTTGAACGATTAGCTACAGAATGACCGGTAGTACCACCAGTAAATACAGAAGAACGCGTGAAATGATCGTCCTTGGAATTGAATCCTCATGTGATGATACCGCTGCTGCGGTCGTTGTTGATGGCCGTGAGATAAGGTCCAACGTAGCCTCCTCACAGGCAGAACTTCACGCCCGGTACGGCGGAATCGTTCCCGAGCTGGCGTCTCGAAGCCATGTCCAGCAGATCGTTCCTATCGTACGCGCCGCATTGTCTGCTGCTGATTTGACGCTGCAGGATGTAGACGCCATCGCCGTAACCAGTGGGCCGGGTCTTGCCGGGTCACTCATCGTCGGATTGAACATGGCGAAGGGGCTTGCGGTCGCATCCGGAAAAACATTGATCGGTGTGAACCATCTTCAGGGTCATGCTTATGCAGGCTGGTTGTACGACCCAGCCTCCCCGAACCCAGGCACACAGGGCCAGAATGATGTGGTCCCGGCGGCCCCCGAGGAGCTTTGCGGCTTCCCGTTGCTGTGCCTCGTCGTCTCTGGCGGACATACCGATCTTGCGCTGATCAAATCGCACGGTGAGTTTGAGAGAATCGGCCGAACTCGAGACGACGCGGCAGGCGAGGCGTTTGACAAGGCAGCCCGACTCATGGGACTCGGTTATCCGGGTGGGCCGGTTATTCAAAAGATTGCGGCGCTGGGTGACGCTTCTGCCCCTCTACCGCGCGCCTGGATCCCCGGTACCTGGGATTTCAGTTTCAGCGGTCTCAAGACCGCGGTGCTACATCGGGCCCGGACCGAGGGTATCTACCCGGCGCCTGAAGGCGGACCGGATCAGGACGCCGTGGCAGCGCTTGCGAGATCGTTCCAGGAAGCGGTTGCTGACGTAATCGCCACCAAGACGGCCCGGGCGGCTGTTGAGTTTGGAGTAAAAGGAATCGTGATCGGTGGGGGAGTAGCCGCGAACTCTGCGCTGAGGGAAGCGTTGAACGCCAAATCAAGTGTCCCCGTAATGTCGCCTCCACCCGTTTTATGCACGGATAACGGTGCGATGATCGCCGCCGCTGGATACCACTACCTGAAGCGCGGGGAGAGGTCCGGATTAGACCTTGATGTGATGCCGGGGCTGACTATTGAAGAGGCACCTTCAGCGCCCGCGGCGATGCCCGTTTAGGCACTCGGCTGTCGCAGATAATCAGGCCACCGGGTAGCGATATCTACGGGTGATGCCGGCGGGTATGCCGGAACCAGAACCGTCTGTGTTCCCAGCGCTCAACGACTTGATCTCAAATACTCGATCCCCAAACGCACGCGCCCCGGTTTCCGATGAGCGACTCAATGGCCCACCGATGTCTTTGCCCGCCGCATGGAACAGGAGGCGTGACGGAGGTGTTATGAGGTAGTAGTCCCACAGTAGGATCGCGCCCAGTATTGCCATTGCGATGCCGCCAATGATCCCAACCTTCTCGTTGGTCGCTACCTGCCAGATTCCAACCGCAGCGATGAAACCGAGAATGCCCCACATTAGCGAAGAGCGCTCCCGTGAAACGCGAGTGACCTCGACAGACGTGACCTCAGAGACTTCCGCAAACGACCAGTTACGGTGGTCTTCGTCGCCCCCGATGTAGATCACGCGCCTGTCGGTCAGTACGAAGCGGTCCGTACCGTCGACTTCCAACGAATCGATTACCGATTCTCCGGCGGTCAATCGGAACCCGTCGACCACCGTTTCCGGCTCGTCGATGGGCGCGGTCGTATCCGTTTCAAATGTAGGGGCGTTCTGGAATTGATTTTCGACTGCCACGGAGGCTCCAGGCCAGATCTCGTTTCGACTAAGCGATGATATCAGCGGAATGTGAAGACACGCTGTGTTGGTGCTTTCCGTAATACATAGATTACGGAGCATCTGCCTCCGTGATCCCGAGCAAACTCGGCATACCTCAAAAGATCAGGACGTGACTCAGACGTGTCCTACAGCTTTCAAAGGACCGGAACCAGATCACGCTCACCCTACGAGAACGACTTCTCTTTGTGCTCCGCTACAAACTCCCGACCTGCGCCGATGATGAGCCCCTTCATGTCCAGCGTCGCGCCGTAGTCTGACCACAGGTGCTTGCCAGCAGCGCGGACCTTCGCCTCTACCTCATCGTGGATCGCCAGAACCTTGGGGTGCTCCGGCTCACCGGGGTGGCCCAGCGACGCCGCCATGTCGTGCGGACCCCATGCGATAGCCATCAGGCCGGGAACGGCGAGGATTTCGTCCGCCCTTGCTGCGGCCTCTTTAGATTCGATCTGTCCACCCACCAGCATGTTGGCGTTAGAAAACTGGGCAAAACCCAGCTTGCCACCATAGGTGCCTTCAAGGACATCCATATCGCCGTGCTCCGTGCCACGACCGCCGCCCCATGAGCGCTGGCCGTCCGGCGGGAACAGGCAGGCGTCGGCAAGAGCCTGCGCCTCTGCGCCGTTCTCAATGTGCGGTCCCATGATCCCCTGCAAGCCGCGGTCCAGCCAGCGATTGATCTCATTGGCGTTGATATTGGGGACACGTGCCGTGACGCTCATGCCGTGGGCGTGTGCGATGGCGACGATGTCATCTACGGCAACAGGGTTGAACGCCCCGTGCTCGCCGTCCAGGTGGATGGCGTCAAAACCGGCCCGTGCCGCAAGCTCAACGGCACTCGTGACCGGATACTGAAACGAGAAGACAAGCGCCTGCTTGCCCTTCTTGTTTTTTGCGAAATACGAGTTCTCGATCATGGTTTTGTCCCTTCCAACAGGTTTGTTCTTGCTAGATCATATTGCAGGGGAGGCGCTTGCCTTGCCCTTGAAGGTCCGACGCCCAGGACGATTTATAGATAAGCGTCCCCTCTGGGGCCTTATATCCTCCGACTGGTTCCCGCTCGCGCCGTCGCCGTCGGATCGTACCCGTGCGCTGCCAGCACCTCTTCATTGATCGTCAGGCCCAAACCCGGTGCGTCGGGCACCGTCAGGTAGCCGTCCACCTGTCGGGGGAAGCCGTCAAAGGCATCGAAGTAGTGCGGAGTGTAGAACTCTGCGTGGTACTCCTGAATCAAGAAATTCGTCATCGTCAGGTCCAGGTGACACTCGGCCATCGTTCCGACCGGTGAGCAGGTGTTGTGCGGTGCCATGTTGACGTGCCGGGCCTCTGCGATGGCGGCGATCTTCTTTAGCTCCGTGATTCCGCCGGCATTCGCGATGTCCGGTTGAAGTACATCCACGGCGTCCGCCGCAACCAGTTCGTAAAATGGGAACTTCGTGTAAAGCCGTTCGCCCGTTGCGATCGGGATGTTCACCCGATCACGGACGTACTTCATCTCCGCCACGTTTTCCTGCGAGGTCGGCTCCTCGAACCACATCGGCCGGTACTTCTCGAGTCGTTGGCCAAGCGAGACGGCAGTGCCGGTAGAGAACTTGGCGTGGACCTCGACAATGATGTCGATGTTGGGCCCAACAGCCTCCCGTACCGCAGCGACGCGGTCTTCGGAGATCTGCGCTTCTTTCAGTGAGATGTTGTAGTAGTTGTTCTGGGCGAAGGGGTCGAACTTCATGGCCGTGTAGCCCATCGCTACGACTTTCTTCGCCTCCTCGGCGTTCAGCTCCGGCGAACCCGGGTTGGTGTACCAGCCGTTGGCGTACACCCGCACCTTCTCGCGCTGCGCCCCACCCAGCAGCTTGTAGATCGGAAGACCAAGCACCTTGCCCTTCAGGTCCCAGAGTGCGATGTCGATCCCGGACAACGCGGT
>Ga0209402_10000536_pt1 | contig 45618 bp, 49 predicted proteins | sample ArcticOcean_MG_C_3_FD_187437 | JGI IMG/M metagenome (GOLD analysis project Ga0209402, IMG submission 187437) | Marine microbial communities from western Arctic Ocean - ArcticOcean_MG_CB8_126 (SPAdes) (version 2) | ecosystem: Environmental > Aquatic > Marine > Oceanic | place: Arctic Ocean... | reverse complement strand
GCTTTTTTATACAGATTTAGAGAATTCTTTATGTTATGTTTTTTCATGAGGTTTTTTTTTTTTCTATATTTAATATTAAAGGTAAGGTTGAAATATGAAAATCGCAATGTTAAAGAAACCATATTGTATTGAAATTCAAGAAATGAGTCTTAAAAAATCTCTTGAATCAAATGAAATAAAGGCTAAAACAGTTATAAGTGCTTTGAAATTAGGTACAGATAGAGGAAATTATGAAGGAGCTGAAGATGTTCCAGGTGCGCCTACTTATCCAAGATGGGTAGGAGACTCAAACATAGCAGTAATTTCTGAAGTTGGATCTGATGTTACAGATTTTAAAATTGGAGATAAAGTTGTTTCCCAAAATCCTCATCAATCTGAATGGATTGCAAAAGACGATTCTAATATATGCATTATTCCTGAGGGAGTAAATGATGAAGATGCTGTTTGGTCAACTTTATATACATTAAGTGGTTTTTGCTATACAAAAGCAGATTTTATTGCTGGAGAAAACGTTGCTGTTGTTGGGCTAGGAATTTTAGGACTTGGTGCAATAGCTTTAGGATCTCTATTCGGAGCAAAAAAAACAATTGCAATTGGAAATAGTGAAATCAGGAATGAAATGGCTCTAAAAATTGGAGCTGATGATGCAATACTCAGTAATTCTGAAGATATTGAAAGTAAATTAGATATTTTGACTAATAATGAAGGTATTGATCTTGTCATATTAACTGCTAATCCTTGGGATGCATATATTACTAGTATAAAATCTGTTAGGCCTGGAGGTAGGGTTTCGATAGTTGCACTTTCCGGAAGAGGAGAAAATGAAATTCAACAAAATCCTTTTCCTATGGAATATTTTTATAATAAGGGAATTAGTCTAATAGCTATTAATGGAAAATTTGGATATAAATATCCTTCAAATAATGACAGAATGTCTTGGAGAAACCATTGCTCTAATATTCTAAATTTAATGAGGAAAGATAAATTAAAACCAAGTTTTTTAAATACTCATAGAATGAATTATAAAGAAATACCTAAAGCTTATGAAATGATGTCTAAAAGAGATAAAAAAATGTTAGGAGTTATATTTGAATGGAGTTAAAAAATGTTAGAAATTTCTAAAGAATTAGATAAAACAATTAATGATTGGATAAATCATAAAGCACCAAATTATAAAGAATTTGAAGATAACATTTATATTTCAGAACATGATGATTCTACTGATCATACTAGATTAAATAAACTTTGGATTTTTCAATATGAAAAAGATAATTCTTTATATTTGTCAATAAACCAAAATGTAAAAAATGATGTATTAAAACTAATAAATAAAACTCCTAGAGACTTTCTTTTTTCTGATTATGGGAAGTATGAAATTTCAAAGATTACTCATAAATTTGGTTATTATGTTTGGGGGCCGAGCTGGCAATTATTTGCAGAAGAGAAAGATTGGATAGATATAAAGCTTCATGATGTTGAGATATTAAGCAGTGATGAAATAAAAGAACAGTTAGACTCAAAAGTATTTTGGCATAATTATCTTGACTGCATCAAAGGTTTTGTAATAAAAAATGATAATAAAATTATTGCAGCAGCAACATTAAAAGATATTGGTGGAGGTTTTGCAGAAATTGGAGTTGATTCTGATCAAAACGTTTTATTATCTGGTTTGGGAAGTACAGTTTATTCTGCAGCAGGAAGATGGGCTTTTGAAAATAATATATACCCCTACAGTGCTGTTGCATCTTGGAATATTCCATCAACAAGAACGCAGCTTAAATGTGGTATGAGATATGCTGGTAATGATTTGGGAGGGATTGATAAATTCTCGCTTGCACCTCAAACACTTGGCTATCCCTCAAAAGATATAAAGATTTATGATTATTATCCTGAATGGGCTTTTAACCAAAACATAACAAGAATATAAAGGTATCTATAATCATGAATTTATTTGATACAGTAATGAAAAATACTCAAATCATATTAACTCCTAAAAATCTTATTTCAACCTATAATCAAACAAAAGTAAGATATCATATTGTTACTGAACCTAACTATAAAGAAATGTCTTCTAAAAATTCTGAAGAATCTGTAATTAGACATGGAGTTGTTACTGCACAAAACCCAAAAGTTATAACTAAAGATTTTTTATATAAAATGTCTGGATTTGGAGATGAAGCAAAATCTTATCTTAAAGAATTAAATAATGTTTTAGAAAGAAATGAACCTGCATTACTATATAGTTATAAAAACGAATCTACTGATTTAGAAATAGTATCTGGTAATCCTAAAGAAGTTTCAGAAAGAATTAAAAATAGATTAATTAACAAAAAATCTAATCATACAGTTATAAAAGGAGTGAATTCTTTGTGGGATGTTTCGTTATTTAAATTTATTTTTGACTATACAAAAAAATCTTCAAAAAATAATTTTGATGAATTAAATAAATCTGGACTTTTAGAAATAAAAAATGGAATTCCTCATTCAGAAAGAAAAAGAATTGAAGGATTATTTAAACTTGCTAAAGAAGGTAAAGTAAAAATTGAAGATGTTCATAATGAATTAAATGAGTGGGATCTTTTTGAAGAATACCAAGATCAATTCTTTTCTTTAATTAAATAATTTATTTATTTAATATTTCATAACTTTTATTTAATAATTTTTTAATACTTATTAGCATTTTTAATTATAAATTTTAAAAATAAATGTTAATTTTTTTTAATTCTAAAATTATTAAGGAGTACATTAATGGGTAAATCTAAAAAAATATTTTTTGCAATGATCATCATTGCTTTACTTGCTATGTCTATTGCTTGTGGGGTAAAAGATGATTCTTATTCAGGTACTAGTTCTGCAACAAGTGCAGGAGCAAGTAAATTAGAATTTAAAGGAACAATTGAAATTGATGGATCTTCAACTGTTTTCCCAATATCAGTAGCTGCAGCTGAAATTTTTAGAGAAGAATATTCAAATGTTCAGATTCCAGTGGGAATTTCAGGTACAGGTGGTGGAATGAAAAGGTTTACGATTAATGAAATTGCTATAGCAAATGCTTCAAGACCAATTATGGATGAAGAAGCAGCTTTAGCTTCAAAAAAAGGAATTGAATTTACTGAACTAACAGTAGCATTTGATGGATTATCTGTAGTAGTTAATAAAAATAACAATTGGCTTGATTGTATAACAACAGATGAATTGAATCTTATATGGGATCAAGGATCAACAGTAAATAATTGGAACCAAGTAAGATCAACTTTTCCTGATAAAAAAATTACTCTTTATGGACCAGGAACAGACTCTGGAACATTTGATTACTTTACAAAAGAAATAAATGGTGAAGAAGGAAAAACTAGAGCTGACTACACTCCATCAGAGGATGATAATGTTTTAGTGATTGGTGTTTCAGGAGATAAAGGTGCATTGGGCTATTTTGGTTATGCATATTATGTTGCAAATTCAGATAAAATCAAAGTTCTTAAAATTGATGGAGGAACAGGTTGTATAGCTCCAAGTGAAGCAACTATAAATGATTCTTCTTACTTTCCTCTTTCTAGACCTCTATTTATTTATGTAAATAATGAAGAGTTAGCTAGACCTGAAGTATACGAGTTTGTTAAGTTTTACTTAGAAAATGGAGCAATGCTTGCTAGTGAAGGTGGATACGTTGGATTGCCTAAAAGCATGTATGATGATGGACTCGAAGAAATATCTAAATATAGATAGTAAATATAGATAGAGTAAATCTCTTATAATTGTATAACTAATAATGCTATTACAGTATTATTAATTATACAAATTTAATAAACGATATTTTGTGGCTACATTAATATACTCAATAATAGCATTTCTGTGTGGATCAATTCCTTTCGCAGTTATACTTACAAAATTTTTATCAGGTAAAGATGTTAGATTAGCTGGTGATAACAATCCTGGAGCTGTAAATGCTTGGAAAACAGGAGGCTCAATAGTTGGTTTAGTTGTAATGATTATAGAATTTCTAAAGGCAATATTACCAATTTATATTGCAATGTACTTTTTAGATTTTAATGGAACAAGTCTAATTATTATTTCATTTATGCCGATTTTGGGGCACTCTTTTTCTCCATTTTTAAAATTTAAAGGAGGAAAAGCTTTAGCTGTTACTGGTGCTATGTGGCTAGCATTATTTCAAATTGAAGCGGCTATAATAATTTTTGGACTTTTAGCGATTTTTTTTACTATTCAGAAAAATGATGCATGGACAGTTACTTTTGTACATTTTGGATTACTAATTTATGGAATATTGACTGATTTATCTAATGCTTATATTTCTAATTCTGAATTTATAATTCTATGGATTTTTGCAACTTTAATGATCATTTTCAACCATAATAAAGAACTTAGAACTCCTTTAAAATTTAGGACTTTAAGGGATATTTTTGGAGTTCGCTTTGAATGAAATATTTAATAATTTACTTTTAACTATAGTTATTCTTTCTGGGTATACTTTTTTAGTATCAGTTTTAAATGTTTTTTCTTTTTCAAAACCTAAACCCTTATTCCCTAAAAAACAAAACTTATTATCAATTATTGTCCCTTGTAGAAATGAAGAAGAGAATATAAATAATTGTGTTCAGTCTATTTTAATCCAAGATTATGAAAATTTTGAGCTTTTATTAATTGATGATAACTCTACAGATAATACATGGAATATTATTCAAAATTTGGCTAAAAATAATGATAAAATCCTTCCATTAAAAGGAGAATCATTACCTAAAGACTGGGCTGGTAAAAATTGGGCTTGTGATCAAGCATCAAGAAAGTCTTCAGGTGATTTTTTATTATTTATAGATGCTGATACAACATTAAGTAAATATGCAGTTTCTTCAGGATTGAAACAAATTGAAGATAATAAAATTGAATTTTTAACTTTGGTTCCAAAACGTAAATTTTTTAACTTTACTGATTATTTAATATGGATTATGGTTTCATGGTTTATTTTTTCTTGGATACCTTTTTATATTGCCCGAAAAACACCTTATAGTTTACTTGCAGCTGGCTTTGGCCAATTCTTACTTTTTAATAAAGAAGCTTATAATAAAATTGGTGGACACGATCATATCAAAGGCTTAGTTTTAGATGATTTTGAACTGGCAAGATCTATTAAAAATTTTGGATTTTCTTCATCTTTAATGGATGGAACTAGTTTAGTAGAAACTAATGGTTATAAAACATCTTTAGAGTCTGTAGATGGGCATGCAAAATCTATTTTTGCTACATTTAGATATAATATTTTACTATTTTTATTAGCTTTTTTTGGATTGCTGATTTTATTTTACGTTCCTTTTCTGAATGTTTTTTCTTTTTTATTTGGACTTGAAATACAAAGTTTTTATTTGGTTTTATCTTTATCTTCAATTGGATTTATTTTTATGTCAATTTTATTATCTTCAAAAGCTTTTTCTATTAGTATTTTTTCTAGTTTTATATATCCAATTGCGATGATTGTTTTGCTATTTAGTGGATATAGATCATTCTTATCTTCATTTGATGGCGAAATAAAATGGAAGGGAAGATCTACACCTTCTGTAGGTATTAAAAAAATGTATACTATAATTTTTTTCCCCTTTATTTTTTTAAATTTGGTTTATAAGAAAATTAAATAATTATTATTTCTCTTTGAAATAAAAACATGTAAAATGTTAAAAAAATTTTCTAAATAAATTGGTATTAGAATGAAATATAAATTTAATAATGAAGATGAACTTTTTCGACAAGAATTAAGATCTTGGATTAGAAACGAAATTCCAGGGGATTTTAATAACTGGCAAGGTATTGACGAAGCCGGTGATGATTTCGAATATTCTTTAGAAGTAAGAAAAAAACTAGCTAAAAAAGGCTGGCTTACAATGGCTTGGCCAAAAGATTATGGCGGACAAGGTGCATCATATATGAAGCAAGTCATTTTTAATGAAGAAATGTCATATCATAGAATGCCTGGGAGAGACGGATTTGGTGCAAAAATGCTAGGTCCTACTTTAATGGTTCATGGATCTGAAGAGCAAAAAAAGAGATTTTTACCCCCTATTGCAAATGGTGAAGTCCAATGGTGCCAAGGGTATTCTGAACCAGATTCAGGTTCAGATTTAGCTTCTTTAAAACTTAAAGTTGAAGATAAAGGTGATCATTGGCTTGCAAATGGAACAAAAGTTTGGACGTCTATGGCTCATAAAGCTAGTTGGATTTTTTTTCTTGGAAGAACAGACCCTGATGTACCTAAACATAAAGGAATTAGCTTTTTTCTAGCAAATATTAAAGATTCAAACATTGAAGTTAAGCCGATAATAAATATGGCTGGAATCCATCATTTCAATCAAGTAATTTTTGAAAATGTAAAATTACCTAAAGATGCACTTATTGGAGAATTAAATAAGGGTTGGTATATTGCTGCGACACTTTTAGATTTTGAAAGATCAGGAGTTGAATATCCAGCTTCTGCTAGAAGAAGCTTTGAAGAAATAGTAGATTTTGTAAAAAATAAAAAAAACTCTTCAGGAATTTCTCTTATTAACGATCCTTATATTAATAAAACTTTAGTTGATTTAGATTTAGAAATTGAAGCTGCAAAACTAGTAGCTTATGAAGTTGCTTATTTACAATCTAAAGGAAAAATTCCTAGTATAGAGGGATCAGTAGCAAAAATTTTAGGAACTCAACTAGCTCAAAAAGTAGCAAAAATAGGTACAGATTTTTCAGGATTGTATGGACAAATATCAGATTCTTATGCACCATTTGATGGCAAGTATTTAAAACAACAATTATTTGTAACTGCATATACTATTTTTGCTGGAACTACAGAGATTCAAAAAAACATCATAGCTACTAGGGGATTGGGATTACCTAGAGAAGATAAATTAAAAGTTAATAATAAGCAGGAAAGTTAAAATGGATTTAGGTTTATCTGAAATACAAAAAATGCTTCAAGAAACTTCAAGAGATTATCTTGTTGAAAATTGCACAATGGACTTTATTAGAGCTATGGAATCTGATCAAATAGGTATAAGTGATGAGATTTGGAAAAACATGGCAGATATGGGCTGGCTAGGATTAATGATTCCAGATGAATATGGTGGATCAGGATTTAACTTTGATGATATGTCTATATTGCTTGAAGAAATGGGAAAAGTTGGATTATCTGGTCCTTTTTTTAGTACTTCTGTTATTGGAGTACAAGCTTTATTACTTTCAGGTGATAAAGCTCAAAAAAAAGAAGTATTACCTAAAATTGCTTCAGGAAATCTGAAAATCTCCTTGGCTTTTAATGAGAAGACTGGAAGCTTTGAAAAATCTGAAGTAACTAATACAAATTCTATTAAAAATAATGATGGATGGACATTAAATGGTGAAAAATATTTTGTAAATGATGCAATTGGAGCTGATTATTTCATTGTTGCTTCATCATCAGAAAATAAAAATGGCCTTTCTATATTTTTGGTGCCTTCTAATACAGAAGGAATAGAAATAAAAAAAATGGAAAGTATTGGTGGAGATAAAATTTACAAGGTTGATTTTCAAGAAATCAAACTATTAGATTCTCAACTTCTAGGTAAAGAAGGGGAGGCTTGGGATATACTTTTAAAGATTTTTAATTATGGAGCGATTGGCAAAACATCAGAAATGTCAGGAGCTGCACAAAAAGTTATGAATATTACTTTAGATTATATTAAAGATAGAAAGCAATTCGATAGACCTATTGGATCATTTCAAGCTGTTCAACACCATGCAGCTGATATGGCTATATTGACCAAAGTATCTACTCAGTTTTCTAGAAAAGCAGCTTGGAAATTATCTAATGAAGAAGATTCAAATATAGACGTCCACAGAGCTAAATCTTATGTTTCAAATGCTTATCATGATTTATGCCAAATATCCCATCAGCTCCATGGAGCCATTGGGTATACATGGGATTATGATTTGCAAATTTTTACAAGAAAAATGCAGCATCAAAAACTTGCTTATGGTGACTCTAATTTTCATCAAAAGAAAATTAGTAATTTACTAAATCTTAAATAAAATTATTCAAGGTTAATATCCTATAGGAGAAAGAAAATGTCAGAAAAAAAAATGTTAGTTTTGAATATGGCTTTAAAAGAAGATTCATCAATTGTCCAAGATTATATTAGCTATCATGCAAATGTGTGGCCAGAAGTGATTGATGACCTAAAAAAAAGACCTATAGGTAGAATGAGAATATATAACAACGAAAACAGATTAGTTATGTTGTTAGAGGTAGATAAAGATTTTGATATTAGAGATGGAATTCATATTGAGCCTCCTGTACCGAAGGTCAAAGAGTGGTCCACTATTATGAGTAAATTGGGTAAAAAAGCAGAATCTGGTAAACTTGATTCATGGACTGAGATGAATCAAGTTTTTGATACAAATGATTATGTCTCTAAGTCATAATCATTATATTATTGTTTCTGTTGTAATCTTCATACTATTTTCTTGTTCAGAAAACTCAGAAAATTTATTCTCAGAAATAGATATTCAAGCTACTGAAGACGCTTCTGTAAAATTAGCATTAGAAAAAGAATTAAGTAAAATTCCAACTTCAACTCCTAAACCTACATCTACGCCTCTCCCCACTGCAACAGTATCACCTACTTCAACTCCTAAACCTATTTCAACTTCAACTCCTAAACCTATTTCAACTTCAACTCCTAAACCTATTTCAACTTCAACTCCTAAACCTATTTCAACTTCAACTCCTAAACCTACATCTACGCCTATCCTCACTGCCACAGTAGTACCACCTACTTCAACTCTTAAACCCTTTGTTACAAAATCTCCAAAGCCAACTCCTACTCCGATACCCACTCCCATACCTGATTTAATTACAGATATTAAAATATCAGCAACGGATTTATTATCAGAATTCGGTACGACATCAACTCCTGAAATAGATTTTTATAAAAGAAGCCAAGCAAATGCAAAATATTTAAATAAGGTTTTAGAAGTAACTGGAAAAATAACAATGACGGGCTACAATGACATACTAAATAATCCAAAGATGGATGTAGGTATTGGAGATTCTCAAATATACTTCAAACAGGTTTTTTGTGAGTTATCCGGTAATATTATAGAAAATATCAATGAATTAGAATTACAACAAGAATTACAACAAGAAATCACACTTCAAGGTATCTATAAAGAAGATACCTTTTTTTATATTAAGCTGATTTCTTGTAAAAGAATAAAGGATTAGAGCTATTTCTTGCTAATATTTAGAGGCATATATAATTTGACATCTAAATAAACTTATTTATTATTTAGCTTTACTTCAATCAAACTCAACATTATATTTATTGTTGTAAAATAGTTTTTATACTGTTTTTGTTCTTATATATTTATAATGTTAGGACTTGATTGAGATAAAATGAAATTATTATATTTATGGTTAAAAAATTATATTAACCATCCTTTAGAAATTGGATCTATATTTCCAACATCTAATATTACATCTAAATTAATGGCCTCTGAATTAGAATTAAATAATGATTCAATAGTTGTAGAATTAGGTCCAGGTACAGGAAAAATAACTCAAGCAATTTTGGATAAAGGTGTACTTGATAAAAATTTGATTTTAGTAGAAATCAATGATCAATTTAGCAAAGCTTTAAAAAATAAATTTCCTAAAGTCAAAATTTTCAATGAAAATGCAGTGACTTTTCTAACTAAATTTGAAGAAAACAATAAAAGAAAAATAGATATTATAATTTCCGCTATCCCACTTGTATCTCTTGATAAAAAAACTAATGATTTATTATGTGAATTAGCAATTAAAAATCTTTCTTCAAAAGGTAAATTTATACAAATTACTTATTTTATAAAATGTTCTTTTTCTAAAAATATAATTAAAAGTTTAAAATTAAATAAAAGCTTGGTTGGATTCTCTTTAATTAATCTACCTCCAGCATTTGTATGGAAAATCACAAAATAATTTATCCTAAGTGATTTTCGCTTGCCAAAGGGTTAAATGTAACTCTACTTAATATACCACTTCCTGTATTTTCAAAATAATGATCGGCATTAGGAGGTATTAATACAAAATCTCCTTCTTTTATTGGGTGCTTGTCTCCATCAACAAAAACTATACCAGTTCCTCTGGTAATATATGCTTGGTGTTCCCATGGATGAGTATGGTGTGTACTAGTTTCTCCAGGATTATGATCATGATACAAAGACACTACAGTTGGTACTCCATCCTTAGAACCTAATATAGGATGATTTTTAAAGTCATTTTTATTTTTTATTACAGGCTTCACTATGATTCTTCTTCATTATTAGCTGGTTTTTCTAACTCACTAGCGTTTGATGGTTTAGAAGATTTTATAAATGTATTGACTATTATCATAACAATAGGAATTGCTAAAATTACAGCACTTAATATTGTTCCCCACATGAATGTAGGTCCATGAGCAAATAAAATTGTTCCTGCAATTGAGTCATTGTGTAACCCAAATTTTGTTATTTCATTAGAAATGTTTTCAGAATTTATCAAAGTCATTACAGGTTCTTCAGCTGCAGTTCTTGGGAACATTGAAAACAGTAATCCAATTACAAAAATAAACAATCCTACGGCAAACATTATTCCAACAATTGCATTTTGCTTCCATTTTCGAAGTTTATCAATAAATTCAACTTCAATTTTTTGCGTCAATTCATTAGTTTTTTTTGTTATTAAGGTTTCAATTTGGTCGTTTGATAGATCGTTTTTCTCCTTTTGTAGGGTCATTTGCTCTGAGTGAATAGTTCTGACTGATTCAATTTCAGTCTTTAGAGCATCTATTTCACTTTGTTTTCTTGCAGTTATAGTAGCCTGTATCCTCCAAGCTGCAGTACCAAGTGCCCCAACTAAAGGAATTGAAACTAAACTTGTTACAAATCCTATATCCATTTTTCAATCCTCCTATTACTAATTTGTTGTTGAAGGAAGCATACTTCTTAGTGCTTCAGCTACACTTCCTGGATCATCAATTTCTTCCATACTTATTGTCATTCTACTTCCAATTCCAGAAGAAACCACAACTGTTCCTCTTCCAGTAAGAGCTTCTATTAGGGTTCTTTTTTCTGAAATTTGTACTATTCTACCAACTGGAATTTCATTTGTATGAAGATATAAAAATTTAAACATATATATTGCTCTTCTATCAGTAACTGTATATGTAATATGTAAGTTCCTAAAGTATCTCATTACTCCTTTAAAAAAGAAGAATAACCCAAACAAAAATGTTATAAATGGGAAAATGTAAGCAATTTCAGTAGCTGAAAATAAAGCTGCTGTAGCAAAAAATAAAGGCAAACTAATAATAATTCTTCCATATGCAGGCTTCATAGTAGGATGTCTTTCAATTTTTACTTCTTCACCTTCCCCAAGAAGGGGTTTAGGAAATGTTCCTACAGCTGTCATATAAAAACCTAGAATAAGTAAAACTACACCACTTATAATAGTAGCGAACCCAGTCCATACAGGTACACTTCCGTCAGTTTGAGAGAATATAAGTAAAGCTATTCCTAGGCCAATTATTGGGATAGAAACAACTAATGCAACTATCATTCTTAATATTACTCTAAAAATTAATCGTATTCCATATGAAGCACTTGCCGTAGTCATTATTTACCTCTCACCATTTGTAGCATTGAAAAGAATAGCGTTATTAGAATACCTGCTATTGCTAAGTTTGTTGGATTAGATAATTCACCAATAGGTAAATCTCCAGTATCTATTCCAGGAATTAATTTTCTTAACTTTGACCCTTCATATACATGAAGTTCATATATTTTACATTTAGAAAAAGCTTCGAACTCAATTGCTGAAGCAGGTCTTAAATTTGGAGCACTTTCTCCTAATATTGGATGATACCCATCATACTCTCCTGGCATTGATACTTCGGCAACAGCTTTAGCAGCAGCTTCAGTAGGTTCAGCTCCGGTACTTTCTATCATGTAACCAAATTGTTTAGCATATTCATTGATCATACAAGCTCTTTGGCTATCTGAAGGTTGTGAAAAATAATCGGGATCTCCTGAAGTACCATACTTTAGTAAAGCATTTAGTCCACCCTTACCTTGAGTAGCAGACCTTATTTGAGACTCACAATTTTGTAGAGCTATATGCTCTTTCTTAGAAGGCCTTTTATTTGGGGACCATATCAATCCATCTATGTAAGACGTTTTAATATAGCTTTCAGTTTCTTGCTTTTGTCTTGCTAAATTAGCTACCATACATTCTTCTGCGCTAGAACCTATAGACATATTAACTAATTCTTGTCGTAAATTTTCTAAAGCTCCTCCGCCTACAAGAGATCCAGATAGCATATTCCCATTCATATTACCTTGTTGTGCATCACTTTGTATAGTTTGCCTGAAATCAGCAGCGGATTTTTCAAAATCACCACTACTTTGTGTAAAAATATCGCTTTCAAACAAAGGCTCATAATCAAAATTACTACTATAAATTTGAGTAATCCAATCAAATTCTGGTCTTTGGTCAAGACAAGTTTGAACAGCTTGTAGTTCAGGTTTGTCATATTCTCGGGATATTAAATTATTTTGATTTAAATCTCCACCAATATAAAATATTCTCTCTATTAAATCTGCTACTACATCAGGCTCACCAAAGTTAGGTTTATTAGTAGAGAATTTGTACCCAGTTTTAACTTCATCTAATATACAACCTTGAAGATAATCAAATTTTTCACCTTCATCCATATTATCTGGCCACCAACTAAACTCTATATTATTTAACATTGTTGTATATTGTTGTAAATAAGGTTCCATGGCTTCAACTTGAAGATTATCAGCATTAATAATATCTACACAATCAATAATTGTATGGAACTGGTCCTCTCCTAAAGGTCTATTGATAATTTCTGTAGGATCCTGATGATCTATAAGGCCATCTTTAATAGCAAAGTATGTGTCACGTGAATTTTTTAATCCATTGCTTTTAAAACCATTTACTATACATTCTGAAAAATCAGGCTCTTGGATTCTTACAAAATCCAAATTACCAAGCGAATCTCCACCTTTTTGTAAAGATGATTGGTAATCCCTTACCCATTCTAATTCTGGGTTACAACCTATAACTCCATTTACTACATCATTTTTCATTTGAGGCTGAGCATCACTTTCTAAAAATCCCCATTGCTCTTGCCGTCCAACTGCAAAATTTACAAAATCCTCAACAATTCTTTGAGCATTTTCTCTATCAATTCTGCCTCTTGTTATTGAATCAACCATACAAGCTTGACCTGGTATTTCTTGATCTCCAAAAGTATAAGAAACAAGTAGATCTGTATCAAGTGGGAAGTATCCATCAGCTACATTTCCATTGTTAAAAGTATTCCAACAATCATAAGCAGCACGCATTTCTTCATCAGAAACAGATCTTTTACCCATTTCAACATTGGTCATATCTTCAATGATTATATTTTGGGGAACTCCTAATGTGTCTGATAGATGAGGCACAATACAAGCCTCCATCATTGCATTTATCTCTTCTCTTGGAGCTTCACCTGTGCTACTAGTTCTTCCTCCGAAACCACCACTTAATAATTTACTAAAACTTAGATGCATGCAACTTGTAACAGCATCTAAGTAAAAATCAGGTTCATTTAGTGGTCTAACTCCAAGTGGAAATGAAAATTCCATGTAAGCTTGTTCCCATCCCATTCCACCCCTTTCATCAACTGCAGTTGCAATACATTCCATAACAGTCCATCTGTCTTCGACTTGTATTTGTGTAAGATTGACATAAGGCCCGATAGGGACCTCGTTGTCAGGAGGAGCTTGAAAAGTTTGATTTCCAAAAATATTTCCAACAGGGTTTTGTCCAAATATATTTTGTATACCACCTTGATTATTATTATTATTATTTTGTTGAGATTGTAGTTTTCTTTGTTCTTCTTGCCTTTGCAGATCTAATTCTGCTTGTTGCTTAGCAAATAAGAGTTCTTCTTCAGCTCTTTTTCTCTCTCCTTCTCTTCTAACCCTGTCAGCTTCTTCATAGATTTTTTGAGTTTCTTGATCAGCTTCCCATTGAGGACTATGATACGGTCCTCCAGGCTGAACTAATGGAGAATCTTCTGTGAAAAATTGATATTTACATCTTGCCATCATTTCTCCTGGTTGCGTAGGCATGTTCCCCCTAAAGTAAATATGGGTAACCATAGCAGTAGGATCTGCAGCATCGTTTCTTGCTTCTCCTATAAATTGTCTTTCAATCCAAGCTGTGTCATAATTTTCAAAATCTTGCCCAGGAAGCATACATCCTTGAAACCAAACTCCTTGACCTTCGTAGTATTTATAATTAGAAGTAGTTTGAGTCATGCCCATCATACTTACATCCAATTTTATTTCACAAAAGACCTCTCCCGTACCAGGGTTCTCTCTACAATTAGATGGTTCGTAAGTCATTGCCATTCCACCCATACCTCCGCCACCAGGCATTCCGCCACCCATTCCACCCATATTCCCCATAGGAGGCATTTGTGCAGAAATTTTGTCAGGTGCTGTTAACCCAGAAATAAGAAATATAATTGATATCACCAATATAGGGAAAAGTTTTTTATAACCAGATATAGCTATCTTAGAATAATCCATAATATACTCATCTGCCTTCTATTTTAATTATTATGCTATTATACAAGCATCATTATTTTAATAATATATTAACATAATGAATATGATTTATAAGCTAATATATGTTGATTAAAATATAATTTATTATAAATCTGAAAATATAGCAATTATTAAAAGAGGTTTATTATGAGCTGGTTTGATTGGGTTTTAATAGCTCCACTAGTATTAGGAGTTGTGTTAGGTTACAGAATGGGATTAATTAAAAATTTACTTTACATTATATTAATCGCAGTAACGATGGTTATAGGAGCACTTCTATCACAAGAGATAATTAATATGATTGGACTTGAACTAGAAAGTGATGCGCTAGTAACTGTAGTGGGTTATGGTATATTGCTTATTGCTGGATTTATTCTAGTACAGATTTCAAGTGGATTTGTTCAAGTTATATTATCTAAAATTACATTTGGTATTGGTGATAAAGTTAATGCCCTTGGTGGGCTAGCTACTGGATTAGTAATGGGTTTTTTAATTACTACTATTATTGTAAATATCACTGCAAGATGGACCTATACACCAGATGAAGAAGAAAATGGAAGATTAGAAATTTCTGAAGAAGCTATTTCAAAAATGTTTGAAAATAGTATAAAAGATACTTCTAGAGAGGCTGCAGATAAGATAATTAGAGAAAGCTTAATGGTTGGTGTTGTAATTGACGTTAAAAAATTACTAGGTGGACAATTTTTAGGAATAATACCAGGTGAATTTAGTGACACATTAGATGTTGCTGAGAAACGAAGAGAAGAATAATACTAATTTCTATACTTCTTTTGTTGCCCAAGCCTTTATCAAATGATGAGCAATAGCTATAGATCCAGGTACTGAAAGATTTTCATTATTTTCTTTTAAGGCTTTTAAAACTTCATCTCTATGAAACCATTTAACTGAGTGCATTTCATGTTCATCATAATTAATTTCAATTGTTTCGGCTTCAGCTTGACAACCAATCATTAAAGACCATGGAAAAGGCCAAGGTTGAGATGCATAGTAATTTACATTTTTAACCTTAATACCTGATTCTTCCATTATTTCTCTTGCTACAGCTTCTTCAATAGATTCTCCTTGATCAACAAAACCTGCAAGACAAGAATAAATATTTAGTTTAGATAGTCTGCCTTTTGATTGACCTAGTAAGCAATAGTCTCCATTACTTACTAGAGTAATAATTACAGGATCTGTTCTTGGAAATAACTCAGTATCACAACCAAGACATTTTCTTGACTGACCACCTCTTTGTCCATTTGTTTTACCACCACAAATCCCACAAAAAATATTTTTTCTATTCCACTCAAGTTGACTTTTACTATGGCTTATCATTCCTCCTTGAGAAAGGTTTAATTGATCTCCAGCTGTTCTGCAATCTATGAATTCATCTCCGTCTGAGAGGATACTATTTACCTTGTCGTCTTCAAAATCATATAGGTCTGTAGCTAAGTATAGTTCTCCAGATAAATCTCCAAGTAAAATGAGCTCAGGTTCTATTCCTTTGCTTTTAATATCTCCAAGTTTAATAAATTTTAAGGTTATATTAGAAAATATTTTTTTTACTAAAACTTTAGATTTGTTATAAACAATAACTTTTGATTCAGGATCAATTAATTTATCCGATATCCAAGCTTCATCTCTTCTTCGAACTTCTAACCTGTCAATATTATTTCCTGAAAACTTTAGTATTTTTCCCATACAATTTTCTCCTATTTCTAATCTCTACTTAAATATAACTAAACCTCTTGCTAATTCTCCATTTTCCAATGCATCAAATCCTGTATTTATTTCTTCAATATCATACGTTTTTGTGATCATTTCATCTAAAAATAATTTTCCTGACATGTATAAATTTGCTAATCTAGGGAAATCTATTCTAGGGTGACTTTTTCCATATGAAGTACGTATAATTTCTCTTTCTCCCATTAAAGTATAGAAAGGAAGGTTAATTTCGACGCCATATGGTGTTTTTCCAAGTATAACAATTCTAGCTCCGGGTCTTGAACATTCTAAAGTTTGCCTTATAGTCTCATTTTGACCTGCTGATTCGATAGCACAGTCTACGCCTCTTCCTTCAGTAATATCTAAACAAAATTCTACAGGGTTTGCTTTCTTTGAATTTATAGTGTGAGTTGCACCAACCCTTTTGGCAAATTCTAATTTATTATCAAAAATATCTACAGCAATAATTTTAGAAGCTCCTGCAATTCTAGCTCCTTGAATTGCACTTAATCCAACAGCTCCACATCCTATAACTACTACTGATGTTTCCGGTTTAATATTACCAGCGTAAACAGCACCCCCATAACCTGTCATAACAGCACAACCTAATAGAGCAGCTTTATCTAGAGGGAAGTCTTTTCTTACTTTTACAGCTGCTTGTTTTGGAATAATAGTATATTCAGCATGTGAAGAAACTAAGCTATAATAATGCAAATTTTGTCCATTTAATGACGCTCTAGTTGTTCCATCAAATAAAACTCCTTTTGAGCCATATTTTTTTTGTACTTCACAAAGAATAGGTTGATCATTATCGCAGTAAAAACAAATTCCACAATTTGGATTCCAAGAACAAATGACATGATCTCCTATCTTAACATTATCTACCCCTTCTCCTATTGCTTCTACAACTCCTGCTCCTTCGTGCCCTAGAATTGCTGGTAAATTTACTGGTTGATACCCACGCATTGTTTCCCAATCGGTGTGGCACAACCCACTTGCATTTATTTTTACAAGTACTTCATCTTTTCTTGGTTCTGAAATGTCTACATTTTCTATAGAAAGTTTTCCATTAGGTTCAAATAGTACTGCTGCTTTCATTATTATCTCCGCTAAATATTCACATTTGTTACAGAATAAATTTTATACTGACAAATCTATTATGAAAATTAAAAAAAAATTATTTAGAAATAATAGATTATTATAGATAAAAATCAATTAGATAACTTCAAATAGATTTCAAAAGAAATGTTTGAATTGAATTTTTGGAGCGGGAGACGAGATTCGAACTCGCGACATTCTGCTTGGAAGGCAGATGCTCTACCAACTGAGCTACCCCCGCATATTTAACAATTTTAACAGTATTATTTAATTTTACAAAGACCAAAATTTAATATAATCGTCCATTAATCTGTTTATTGCTTCATAATATATTAATATTGGTGCCCAAGGTGGGAGTCGAACCCACACGGGTTTCCCCAGCCGATTTTGAGTCGACCGCGTCTGCCATTCCGCCACTCGGGCTAATTATTTTGTAAAATATTTTATTAAATACTATCAAAAAATTCAGTATAAAATTAGTATAAATCAAAATCTTCATAATACCTTCACAAAATCTTCACAAAATCTTCATAGAATTTTTATATGATGTACATATTGATAGAATAAAGTTATCCATATACATAACATACATTTAGGAGAAAAAAATGAAAAAAATGTTTTTGGATGAAAATAATAAAATACATAAACAATTATATTTAGTTGTTTTTATTACTTTAATTTTTTTAGCAGCATTGTTTACAAGTCAAAATTTACAAGCTGAAGAACCTGGAAGATTTGGAGAAAAACCTACTAAAGAACAAATAATAGAAAAACTTAATTTAGCTGTAACTGAAGGGAAATTATCTCAAGAAGAAGCAGATATTAAATTAGAAGCTATATTATCAGGTGATTTTAAAGGTAAGAAACCTGGAAGGTTTGGTAAAAAATAATAATAATGAGAAATTTATGACACATAAAATATTGATTTGTGAAGACGATAAATTTATAGCATCATCAGTTTCTGAATATCTTCAGGCATTAGATTATAAAATATCAACAGTAAATGATGGCGAAGAAGCGATCAAAGAATTTAATAGATTTAAACCAGATTTAGTTTTGCTAGATGTTATGATGCCTAAATTAAATGGTATAGAAGTTATAAAAATTATACGTGATAAATCACCAACTCCAATAATTTTTTTAACTGCCAAAATATCTGTTGATGAAAAAATTCTTGGACTAGAATTAGGAGCTGATGATTATATAGGTAAGCCATTTAGTATGAGAGAACTTTTGCTAAGAATTAAAGCTATTTTAAGGCGAAATTTATTGGATGATAATGATCAAATAATTTCTTTTGGCAATATTAATTTATTTCCAAATAAAAGGGAAGTATTAATAAAAAAAGATATTTTATCACTTACTAAAACAGAATTTGATTTCTTGGAATGTTTAATGAAAAATTATGATCAAGTTTTAAGTAGAGACCAAATACTAGAATATTCTAAGCTAGAAAACTATTTAGATTCTTATGAGAGAGTAGTCGATGTTCATATAAAAAATCTAAGAAAAAAATTAGATAGATTTAATTCTGATCTTAAAATATTAACCGTTAGAAGTCTTGGATATAGGGCAACAATTGTATAAAAAATGAGACTTCAATTAAAAATAATTTTATCATTCTTTATTTTTATTTTTCTTAGCTTTTTAGCTAGCTATATTACTATGTATGTAATTTGGCAAAAAAATGTAGAAGAAAGGAATTCTTTGTACAGAGAAAGAATTTCTAAGTCAATTTCACACACTTTAGCTATTTATTATCAATCTAGCGGATCATTTGATAGAGGTTTTGAAAATATTTTGGTCAATCTAATGACTAATGTTGGGCTTGATCCTGAAAAAGATTCAGTAGGTATTATAGATTCAAATTTTGAATGGATAATAGCAAGCCCTGAAGCTATTAAACAAAATAAAGATTTGGTAAAAAATAAAATAAATGCAAATGAATATTTAGTTTATCCAATAATGGTAGATTTTAAAAATATTTCTCAAACGGAAGAACATTTTATTGATATAAACACAAGAAGAATAAGAGAAGCGTATAGACTAGGTTACATTTCTTCAGAACTAGCTAACATTATGATTTCTCAATTAAAAGAAAATGAAGCTAACCTGATAAAATTATTTTTGAAAGATGGAGTTGATAATACTTCTGAAAATTTAAATTTAGTTGGCTCTTTAGTTTTTTTAAATGAAGAATTAAAATTAGAGAACAAGTATTTTAATTTTTTATTAATATCATTTTTTATAATATTTTTTATAAGTATAGTAGTGGCATATTTTATTTCTAAGCAAATTGCTTCTCCCATAAATAAACTAACTAATGCTACACTCAAAATTTCAGAAGGTATTTTTGAACCTATTGAAATTAATACTTTTTCAAAAGAATCTAAAATTCTAACAAAATCGTTTAATTCTATGACAAATCATATGAAAGAAATTCAAAATCAAAGGAAACAATTGTTTTCAGATATATCACATGAACTAAGAAATCCTTTGACTGTATTAAGAATTAATATTGAAGGTATTTTAGATAATAAAATCAAACCATCTGATAAAAAATTTCAGCAAATTAATGATCAGATTATTTTATTATCTAATTTGGTAGATGATCTTAGCTTAATTGCTACGTCAGAAGCTGGTGAACTTAAATTAAAAAAAGAAATTGTTGATATTAAATATGAAATTAAAGAATCGGTAACTTCTTTTATTGAATCTGCTAAACAAAGTAAGATTAAATTATCTAACCAAGTGAATGAATCGTTATTTTTAGATATCGATAGAAGTCGTATTAAGCAAATTTTTTCAAATATAATATCTAATGCTTTGAAATATATAAATAAAGATGATGAACTTGTTATTAATCTTGAAGAACAAGAAGAATGTTACGCTATAAAATTTAAAGATAATGGTCCAGGTATCCCAGAAGAGAAATTAGATAAGATTTTTGAAAGATTTTATAAAGTTGATAATAACAGAGATAGAAACTACTTAGGATCAGGATTAGGTTTAGCTATTACAAAACAACTTTCTCTTGCTCATGGTTGGGATATAAAAGTTAAAAGTATTATAAATCAAGGAACTGAATTTTCTATAATTATTCCTAAAAATCTCATAAAAAATATATAATTTAAATATATGGATAAAATAGTTTTCTATGATCACAATTGTAAAATTTGTACATGTTTTACTTTATGGGTAAAGAAAAGATCTAATTATTGGAATTTTTTACCTAATGATGAGCAAACCATAATAAATTCAGGAATAAAAATAGATCTATCAATTCCTAAAAATAAAATTGTTTGTATAGATAAAAATATAACTTTGGGTGGAATTGCAATTTTAAGAATTTTTAGTAAATCGGGAATAAAAACTTCTTTAATTGCTCGATTCCTTTTAGAGATAAAATTTCTTTATATTTTTTATAATTTATATTATGAATTATTTTCAAAAAATAGATCAAAATTTGCTTTTGTAACAAAATACTTAGATTGTTGATTTAATTAAATTGTTCTTACATATGGATTTTTAAAAAAAATCAAAGAATTAATAATAATTAAAATAAATGCCGCTATCATAACTGCTACACTTGAGCTTAGAAATTCAGCTATAATTCCTAGAAATAAAGCTCCGGCTGATAATAAGCTAAACGTAATAGTATGTATACCCATTACTCTACCACGTAAATTTTCAGGAACATTTAAATGCAAAAGAGACATTGAGCACACCATAAAAATAGAGTTAAAAGCTCCTATGAAAAAAATAAATATTACAGAGAAAACTAGATTATAAGAAATCCAAGGATTAGCATAAATATTTTCTTCAAAAATATAAAAATTTGTCAACCCAAATAAAAACAATACTATAACTGAAAAAATATTTGCAGATAAGCCTAATTTTCCTAAGTTTATATTTCTCCTTAATCTTGATGTGATTGTTGTACCAAAAACAGCTCCAACTCCAGCAAAAGATAATAAAACTCCTAATATTTGTGCAGATACATCTCCAAATGAAGTCTCAGAGTATGTATCAGAAAAAGATGGCATCAACTGTAAATAAGAAATTCCAATCATACTAGTAATATAATTTGAAAGTATTATAACTCTGAATAATTTATTGTTATATATAAAGAGTATTCCTTCTTTAGTATCTTTAAATATAGATTTTCTTTTTTCTTTTTTTCTTATAGTCTTGTTTGGTTTTATTATTATCATTACTATTCCCATAATAAAAAAACCTATAGAGCTTATAAAAAAAACAACATCTGTACCATAAAAGGCTATTATAAAACCACCGAATCCAGGTGCTAAAATCCTCATGCCTTGCCATAAAATTGCATTAAGAGATACTGCACTTATCATTTGACTTTTATCATCTATAAATTGAGTAAAGATAGATGATCTAACTGGCCAATCAAAACCACTAATTAATCCTAATATAGAGGATAAAGTTATAACAATTATTATTGTTTCAAATTCAAATGCATCAATTAGTGCTAATACAAGAAGTACAATCGTCATAGAAAAGGAAGTTATGATTAGAAGGATTTTTTTTTCCAATCTATCGGCTATAACGCCACCTAAAAAATTAATTATTATAGTTCCTATGCCAAAAACCGCAGCGGCTAATCCTAATAAAAATTCTGATCCACTTAGATCAAATACCAATTTACCAGTTGCTAAATTTAGTAATTGTGAACCACCTACAGATGCTAAAGACGCAGTCCAAAACAATCTGAATTTTTTTGATTTTAATGCGTCAAAGGTACCAGGATTTGAGTTTTTTATTTGATTTTCCAATCTCCACCAAAAATATTGATAGTTTCCTCAATTAAATGTTTTGAACCAAAAATAATATTTTTTTTACCAGATATTGAAACTGTTTCAGCGTATCCAGCTCCTGATTCAATAGATAAACTTTCTAAAGCAATCGTTTCCCAAGGATTTAAGTCTACTTCAATTGCAAGATCTACTGCTCCTGAAAAAGCAAGCGAATATCCAAAACAATCAGCATATCCTCTAGATTCCCAAACTAAAGAATCTATTTGGTGTAATTGTTCAATTAAACCTTCTTTAATGAATCTTTGAGGAGAACCATAAGTTACTATTGAATTTGAAAGTTCTCTTTCATTTGATGATTTAATCTTACTTGAATTTTTATAAACTCCATAATTTTTTACTGAAATAAATCTATCATTCAATTTTGGTATATCTATAAGCCCCATTACAGGATCTCCCTTATATGTTAATCCTATAATTGTTCCATATAGAGGAATACCTTTTGAAAAAGATGTAGTACCGTCTATAGGGTCAACATACCAACAATAATCTGAGTTGTTTTCTTTGCTTAAAACTTCCTCAGTTACTATATCGGCATCACTTTTACTAAGAATTTCGAATATTTTTTCTTCAGTTAATAAATCATATTTTGTAATTAAGCTTCCATCTTTTTTCAAACTACTATCAGCAAAATTAATATTTTGAGTTATTTGTCTTGATTTATCTAGAGCTTCATTACCTAGTTGTAAAAAATATTCTAACGAACTATTAATGTCTTTAAATATTTCTTTCATATTTTAATCTTTTTTTCTAAATATTTTTTTTATAATATAAAAAAATACATTACTTAATAAAACTATAAATTTTCAAATGAGATTTGAATATTTTGGAGCGGAAGACGAGATTCGAACTCGCGACCTTCTCCTTGGCAAGGAGATGCTCTACCACTGAGCCACTTCCGCATATCTAATAATTAGAATATCTTAATTTTTCTAAAATTTTCAGTTCAAAAAATATTTTTTTTCATTATTTTTTAATCTTTTAATTAATGAATCTTCGTTGTAAAACCTTTTTTAATCTTTTTACCTAGTGTATAAATGTTCATATCTTATAATTATGCTTGTACTTTTATGAAAAAAATTAAATTTATGGATACATCATTTCGTGATGGATTCCAATCTTGCTATGGTGCTAGAGTTAAATCTGAAGATTTCATGCCAATATTAAAATCAGCAGTTGAGGCAGGAAATGACAATTTTGAAATTGGAGGAGGAGCTCGATTTCAAAGTTTATATTTTTATTGTCAAGAAGATGCTTTTGAAATGATGGATAAATCAAGAGAAATTGTTGGTAAAAATATAAATCTTCAAACTTTAGCTAGAGGCGCTAATGTTGTAGGTCTTGAATCTCAATCTAGAGATATAATTGATCTTCATGCAAAATTATTTAAAAAACATGGAATAACAACCATTAGAAATTTTGATGCCCTTATGGACATAAGAAACCTATCTTACTCAGGGGAGAGAATAAAAAATGCAGGTTTGAATCACCAAATTGTGATTGCATTAATGGGATTGCCCCCAAGCTTAAAAGAAAAATATTATCATTCTGCTGAATTTTATACAGATAAAATAAAAGAAATATTAAAAGTAGATATACCTTTTGATAGCTTAGCATTTAAAGATGCTTCAGGAACTACACCACCTTCAATAGTTTATGATTGCATAAAAAATGCAAGAAAATTATTACCTGAAAAAACAATAATTCAATTTCATACACATGATACTGCTGGAATGGGTTTTGCTAGTAATATGGCAGCAATAGAAGCTGGTGCTGACATAATTGATCTTGCTATGGCACCGGTAAGTGGAGGAACATCTCAAGTAGATATATTAACTATGTGGCAAGGTTTAAGAGGAACAAAATATACTCTAGATATAGATGAAGAAAAAATATTGGAAGTTGAAAAAATGTTTATAGATCAAATGAAGAAATATTATCTTCCTCCTGAAGCTACAACAGTTAATCCAGTTATTTCATTTTCTCCTATGCCAGGAGGAGCACTTACTGCTAATACACAAATGATGAGAGATAATAATTCTCTAGAACTTTTTGGTAAAGTTATAGAGAATATGAGAGAAGTCGTTGCTAAAGGTGGCTTTGGTACATCCGTAACGCCGGTTTCACAGTTTTATTTTCAACAGGCTTTTGTTAATACAGTACAAGAAAAATGGTCAAAAATATCAGAAAATTATGGAAAAATGATATTAGGATATTTTGGTAAAACTCCAACAGATCCAGACCCTGATATTATTAAAATCGCTTCAGATCAACTATCTCTTAAACCTACGAAAGATGATGTTCATGATTTGAATGATAGTAACCCTAAATTAGGAGTTATTTATAATAAAAAATTGCTTGAAGATAAAAATATAGAAACTACAGAAGAGAATATATTTATTTCTGCTACTTGTGGAGCTCAAGGGATAGCTTTCCTCGAAGGAAAAAGCGAACTTGGTATCAGATATGCCCAAAATACGGAACAAATACAATCTACAAATATAAAAGAAAATACGTATAAAACTAAAGTTTCAGTAAATGGTACAGATTATGAAGTTACTATTAATTCAAATTAAATTTTATATTAAATTTCAAAATAACTTTAAACTTTAAGGTGTCAAATTATGGATACTATTTTTACAAAAATTATTAATAAAGAAATTCTAAGTGATATTCAATATGAAGATGAACTATGTATTGCAATTAATGATATTAACCCTAAATCTAAAGTACATATTTTAGTTATACCCAAAAAACCTATAATAAATATTAGTACTGCAACAGATTTAGATAACAATTTATTAGGACACTTGTTACTTGTATGCAAAATGCTTGCAAAAAAAAATAACATTGAAAAAGATGGCTATCAAATCCTTACTAATACAGGTGAAGGTGGAGGTCAAACTGTAATGCATTTACATTTTCATTTATTGAGTGGTAATGCTGTAACATTGTAATTTTTTTTATATAATATTTATTAATACAATTTCATATAAGGAGAAAAAAATGGATTTGACTGAAGGATCTAAAGTTCCAGATTTTAAATTAATTGATCAAAATGATAATTTAATCACACTTGAATCTTTAGCGGGTAAACCAGCAGTTCTATATTTCTATCCTAAAGATGAAACTCCAGGTTGTACAGTTGAAGCTTGTGAATTTAGAGATATATATACTGAGTTTGATAACCTTGATTGTGAAATATATGGAATAAGCCCAGATGATGAAAAATCTCATCAAAAATTTATTAATAATCATTCTCTTCCATTTACTCTTTTATGCGATACAGATAAAAAAATGATCACGGATTATGGAGTTTGGGGAGAAAAAAACATGTATGGAAAAGTAAGTATGGGAATTATAAGATCAACTTTTCTTATTGATAAAAATGGCATTCTTATAAAAAAATGGACAAATGTTAATGCTAAAGGACATGCAGAAAAAGTTAAATCTGAGTTACAAAAAATTTAATTTATTTTTTGTAAATTTGCACTCTATGTCTACAAGAATCTGTTATAAAAATAAAATCATTATTTGTTTCAATTCCTGATGGTTTCCAGAATCTTTTTTCTTCTTCAAATAAACCAGCACTTTCCCTCCAACTAGACTGTTCAGGATTTACATCTAAAAATTCTATGCACCATTTTGATAATGTTGCATCGCCAATTATTTTTTGAGAAAAATTATGGTTTTCATCAAAAATCAATACATTATCATCACCCCAATTTGATATATATATAATCCCTTTTTTATCTACATGTACTGAAGAAGGTTTATTTAAATTTTCTTCTTGAAAAGAGTTTATTATTTTTATGAATTCTCCGTCTTTATTAAATATTTGAATTCGATTATTTCTCCAATCAGCAACATAAATATTATCTTTAGAATCAATAGATAACCCCCATGGGTAATTAAATTGACCTTCCAAATTTCCAAACTCTCCAAATGAACTAATGAAATTTCCTTTAGTATCAAATTTTTGAATTCTAAAATTAAGATGATCAACTATCAACAAATCATTGTCTGAATTTACCGCCATGCCTGAAGGTCTATTTAAACTCCCTTTTTCAACCCCAAACTCTCCAAATGAACTAATGAAATTTCCTTCCAAATCAAAAACAGAAATTCTATTAAGATGCTCATCTGAAAGATATAGCTTATCATCTAAATCAAAAGTTATAGAAGTTGGGAGTATAGATTGCCCATTATTTTCACCCCAATTAGCAAACTCAAACTTATGATCTGATTCAATTGAAACAACACTTACTCGATTATTTTTATTAGAAGCATTAGATCTACTTAAAACAAAAAGTAAATCATTTTTAAATTTTATATCTATAGGATTCATAAAGCCTCTTCCTTCAAAAGAAGCTATTCCAATTGTATGACTATAATTTAAAGATGAAGTTACCATTATGAATTTATTAAATTTATTTTAGAAAATTTATCATTTAGTATTTTTTCTGATTCCACATCTAAAATATCTTCTAAAATAGTTGAATAAAGAGATCTAAAATCAGTATTAAATTTAATATCTCCTTCTAGTTGTGCTGAAGGATCTAAGTTTGGGTATTCTCCATATAGACCACCTTTCACTGAATTACCTAATAAAAAAGCTACTCCTCCAGATCCATGATCTGTACCAGTTCCGTTATCAGCAATTCTTCTTCCAAATTCTGAAAAAATCCATATTACTGTTTCGTTATCTAAATTTTGTTCTTTTAAATCTCTTTGAAAACAATCGATAGCTGTTGAAAGTTCTTTCCAAAGTAAAGAATGATTTTTTAATTCATCTGTATGTGTATCAAAGCTTCCATGTGAAGCATAGAATACTCTTGTTCCTAATTTAGCACTTGCTACTTGTGCAATACCTTTTAATGATTGAGCAATAGGATTATCCTCTGGATACTCAACACTTGATTGATATTTTTTTGGAGCCTCACTAAGAATGTCTGCTCCATCTAAAGCACCTCTGCCTGTTTGTAATAGTCTTAGTGAAGGTACATCATCAAAATTCATAGGTTGGTAAATTCTATCAATTGTATCTAATAATATATCTCTATTTTTAGAACCTGAAACGCCTGTATAAAGACCATAAGATTCTAATGCTCCTACAGATGCAACAGAAACACCAGGGCAGGCTAATGCACGAGGAAGCCCTTTACCAAAATTAACTGCTGTTATTGGGTTTGATCCATTCGGGTCTAAATTTTTTATTGTTTTTCCTAACCAACCAACAGAACTACTTTCGTAAGGCTCAGCAGTATGCCAAATATCCATAGATCTAAAATGAGATCTGTTAGGATCTGGATATCCTATTCCCATCATTACAGCTAAATTATTTGCATCAAATGAATTTTTAAAAATATCCATATTTGAATTAAACGCAATTTTATTATCTATAGGAATTATAGAATCGTCTTTAAGTCCCATATTTGGCCTATAGTCATAATATAATCCTGATTCGTAAGGAACTATAGTATTTAAATAGTCATTTCCTCCACTTAACTGAATTACAACTAAATTTTTATCTTTTTTCATTATTTCTCCTAATTAGCAATATTGAAAATCCGGAGTGGATACAATTATTTTTAATAGATCAATTATTTTATTTTCTTCACTAATGTTATTATTTTTATTTAAATGTTCTTTTATTATTTCTCTTGTTCTATTACTAATTTCTAAATATCCTAATAATTCAAGTGAAGCATTTACAAAATCTTCGTCAGAATTTAGTTTTTTTGAAGAAATTATTTCAATTATTTTTTTTACTCCTGGTGAATTTACATTTGTAATTTCATCACTTGCGTAATTAATTCTCTCAATTAATGAACCGCTATCAATCCATTCTTCTCCTTCATGCCAACCTTCAACACTTGGAGGATTTAGTAGAAATTGTCCCATTAAAAAAGTGTTAGTGGCTAATTCAGCAGAATCTAATTCGGGTATTTTGAAACGATCTACTATTCTTGAAACACCAAAAACTAAATCTGAAGGACTTTTAACTTTTTTAAAAAAAACCTCTTTAGATTTAAAATGATTTGATTTAAATAATGATTCTAGAACTTTTTTTATATTTCCTTCATTTTTCAAATAAATATCAGCAAGATTATTTATTTCTTCCCAGTTTTCATCTTCAGAAACAAAAAAAAGATACAATCTTTTACATATAAATTTTGCTGTTGAAGGGTGTAAAGAAACCATCTCAACAATATCTTCACCATTAAAATTTCCTGTTTTACCTAAAAAGGTTTTTTCAGAATTATCATGATCAGTTTCATCAAAATTGAATTCCATTTTAAATGGACCTAACAAAAAAGGTGGTGGAGTAGGTTTTGAAGACCAGCCAGTAAATGCTTTGGCTGCGACCTTCACATCTTCTTCAGAATACGTTCCTTCTCCATTTTCATCTATGCCCATTGAAAACAATTCTAATAATTCTCGCCCGTAGTTTTCATTTGGGGCATTTTTATGGCTATTTTGATTATCTAACCAATACATCATTCCAGGATCTTTAGAAATATTTAATAATAAATCATTAAATTTTCCTAATCCATATTTTCTAAACAGATCTATTTCTTCTAGCATAGCTAAGCCGTGGTCAAGCTTTACACCTCCAACAGCTAACAATCCATGCCAAAATAGAGCGATTTTTTCTTCTAATTGTTTTTTAGACTTTGCTAATCTCCATGTCCATTGAGGATCTGCATGTCTGGCAGTTCTAGCTTCGACAGATGCTATAAAATATCTTTCTAGTAAATCTTGATCATCCGGTAAAGAATATACTGGGTTTAATAGCTCATCAACAACTTCATCATATTCCATAGAAGAAAGATCTTGAATTTGATCAAAAGAACAACCAAAACCAGCTCTTCTCAATAAATGAGCTATAAGACTTTTTTTTTCTAGATTTGAATTTGTTGTAATCATAATTATTCGTTAAATATAATATTATGGAAAAGCTTTTTCAATGTGTAAAAGAGCTATTTAAGTAATTAAGTGGTGCCTAGGGACAGATTCGAACTGTCGACACCTGCGTTTTCAGCGCAGTGCTCTACCCCTGAGCTACCCAGGCACTTAAAATATAATACTACTTAATATTATTTTTAACAAAAAAAATTTATAATGAATGACTTAAAAGATGTCAAATAACATAATTATTCATTATTATTTATATTATGCCAGTAATTTGTATATCATCATCAAATAAAAGTGTGGGTAAAACAACTATTTTATCCGGAATAGTCCACGAATCTATTAAAAGAGGGCTTAAAACTTTTGTAGGAAAATTAGATAATTCAAAAATTGTAACTCATGATGAATTATCTGAAATTTTAAATAATAAAGAAAATCTAACAGAATTATCTCAATCTGAAATAGTATTTGTTGAAATAAATAACATTTCAGATGATGAACAAATTAAATTTCTAAATCAAAATGATGCCAAAATAATTTTTGTTGAAAATGATGTAGAAAATCTTAAAAATTTAAAAAATATTTATGAAGAAAGACTAATTGGATTTATAGTGAATGGTGTTTGGAAATATCAAAAAAATGTACTTATCCAAGATGTTTCAAATAGAGAATTAAGTAAAGAAATTTTAGCTGTACTTGATCAAGATAGGTTCTTTATGTCAAATACTATTGAAAATGTTTCTAAATCATTAACCACAAAAAAAATAATCGGAGAATATAATTTAAATAAAATAATAGAAAATTATTTAATAGGTGGATTTATCTTAGATTGGGGGCCTGAATATTTTTCCAGTAAGGAAAATGTAGCTCTAATAGTTAGAGGTGATAGGCCAGATCTTCAACTATCAGCTATTCAATCAGAAACCATTGCAGTAATAATTGCAACAACTAATATTACTCCTGTTGAATATGTAATTCATGAAGCAAAAAGATTAAAAATTCCAATTCTAATTATTGAAGAAAATACAGAAGAAGCTATAGAAAAACTGTCAGACTCAATAGATTCATTTAAATTTGATCATAATGACAAAATTTTGCACTCTAATCAAATTTTAAATAAAAATTTAAACTTTGATTCATTGTTTGAAACATTATTATCACCATTAACTAAGTGATAACGGATGGCTGATCTTAATTCTAAAATACTACTTGACTTATCTGAAAATCAAAAAAAAGCTGTGACTCATCCTTTGAAGCCTTTATTAGTTATTGCTGGTCCAGGATCAGGCAAAACAAGAGTTATGGCACATAGAATACCTTGGTTAGTTTATAATTTTGGTATCAAACCTAATGAAATTTTAGCTGTAACATTTACTAACAAAGCAGCCAAAGAACTAATGGAAAGAGCAAATAGGTATTTGCCTGACTATTTGAATCCTTTAGTAAAAACTTTTCATGGATTTTGTTCCTATTTTTTAAGAATAGAAGGTCACTTTGCTGGCTTAGATCAATCTTTTTCAATTTATGATGATATAGATCAGCTTAAAATTATAAAGAATATTTATGAAGAATTAGATATTAATCCCAAAAAAATTAATCCTAGAATTATTTCTTCTGAAATTTCTAAAGCAAAAAACCAAGGATTAAATCCTATAAGTTTTAAAAATAAAGTTTCATCTTATTTGGATGAAATTGTATCAAGAATTTATTTAAGATATCAAGAGCTTATAGATCAAGCAAATGCTTGTGATTTTGATGATCTTCTAATGAAAACTAAAAATATTCTTCTTGATAATAAAGATTTAAGAGATAAATGGTCAAATAAATATAAACAAGTTATTATTGATGAATTTCAAGATACTAATCCTTTACAATTTGATATATCTAACTTAATTACTAATGAAGAAAAATCTATATCTGTTGTAGGTGACCCTGATCAATCAATATATTCTTGGAGGCATGCAGTTCCAACTAATCTTATGGAGTTTAAAAAAAGCTATAAAGAATGTCTAGTAGTTAATCTTGATGAAAGCTATAGATCAACTCAACAAATTTTAGATGCAGCAGATTCAATAATTTCAAATAATTCTGATAGATTCAAAAGAAAACTTTGGACAAAAAAAACTAATGGTAGTTTAATTGACTTTAATTTCTATACTGACGAGGAAGATGAAGCTATTTCTATAGCTTCTAAAATTTCAAAACAAATTAATGAAGGAAAATCTCCAAATGAAATTGCAATTATATATAGAGTCAATGCACAAAGCAGAGTTTTTGAAGTGGGATTAAACTCTTTAGGCTTGAGATATAAATTAGTTGGAGGAGTAAGGTTTTATGATAGAAAAGAAGTAAAAGATATTTTAGCTTATTGTAAGATTTTATTAAATCCAAATGATGACAATGCATTTGAAAGAATAATTAACTACCCTCCAAGAGGAATAGGAAATAAAACTATTCAAGATTTAAGAATAGCTAAAAATAAAGAAAATCTAAGTTTTATTTCTTTTATAAATAATCATTTAGAAAAAGAATCTTTTGATATGTTGTCTAAAAGAGGAACTTTAGCTTTGAAAGATTTTATGATAATTTATAAAAAGCTTTTAGATCAATCTTTTATCCAACAACCCCATGATTTGATAAACCTTATTGCTACTCTTACTGGTTACGATAATTATTTAAAAAATGATGAAGATGGAGTTGAAAGACTTGAAAATATTAATGAATTAAAATCTTCAGCTGAAGAATTTGCGATAAATTCTGATAAAAAACCAGTGGAATCTCTTATTGAATTTATTGAAACAGCTTCACTTAACACAAATATCGATAATGTAGATGATTCATATGAAGCTATTACTTTAATCACCTTGCACCAAGCAAAAGGACTTGAATATGAAAATGTGTTTATGGTTGGTTTAGAAGAAGGATTGTTACCTCATTCTAGATCTTTAGAGTCTGAAGAAGAAACAGAAGAAGAAAGAAGACTATGTTATGTTGGAATAACAAGAGCTAAAGAAAATTTATTTTTATCATGTTCTAGGAGAAGAAGATTTCAAGGAGTATATGGCAATGCTATAAAATCTAGATTTTTAGATGAAATTCCTAAGAATGTTCTAAAATCTGAATTAAAAAACAAAAAGGAACAAAATTTTCATTGGAAAAGTAATTTAGAGACAAAAAATAATTATCCATCGAATGCTGTAAAAGAGACGATAGATAATATTGAATTAGATTTTTCTGATGGTGATAAAATTACCCATAAACATTTTGGGGAGGGTATTTTGATTTCTCATAGAATGTTATCAAGTGATGTTGAATTATCAATTAAATTTAAAAACCCATACGGAATAAAGAAAATAATGAAAAATAGAGCACCAATTTCAATAACCAGCTCTTCTCAAAATTTAAACCCCGAAGACTATTATGGAATCTAAAATTTGAGAATTATAAAATTTTACATATATTTATCTATATTAAGTAGTGTATTTACAGGAATGTTTTTAATATTTATTGATTTTGAAGAAAATAAAAGTTTAATTGAAATATACTCTTCAAAAGTAATTTTTCCTTTATTTGTACCTTCTTTAATTGGGTTAGTCTGCTTATATTCCTGTAGAAGAAAAAAAGTTTCAAAATTCTATATGCCTATAACATTATTTGTAGGTTCTTTGCTATTATTTTACTTTCAAATAGGTATGTTTAATTTAGTAAAAAACTATGCTTTTTTTTATTTAATAAGCGCTATTTTTCTATTGTCTTCATCTATTACTTCTTTTATATTTACTTTCAATAAAAGAAAGAAAAATAATGTCTGAAAAAGAGATAATAACGGATGAAATGAAGAAATTCATAAATTTAGAATCAAAACCTAGGATTCATGAAGTTGAAAAACGTTTAGTCAGAAGATTTGCAGAAGCTATAGGAGATGAAAATCCTATATATTTTGATCAAAAATATGCTGATAAAAATGTTGGAGGTTTGATTGCTCCTCCTACATTTCTTAGATTATTTAAAACAAATCAACTTGAAAAAAAATTTCCAGAACCATTTTCTAATTTAGTTGATGGAGGATCTTCATACACTTTTTATTATGATATTTTTGTTGGAGATAAAATAAGTGCAATTTCTAAAATAACTAATTTATTTGTTAAATCTGGCACTATGGGTGATATGTTATTCAAAGTGACTTTGATTTCTTACACAAATCAAAATGAAAAACTTGTTGCCACTCAGGAGGTTGTAACTATAACTTATGGAAAAGGAGAAAAAACTTTCTTATAATTATGCATAAACAAAATTTTTACGAAGACATACAATTAGGCCTTATAATTGGACCTATAATAAAAAATATTGATAGAAAACAACTTGTAATGTATGCAGGAGCTTCAGAAGATTTTAATGAGTTCCATTATGATGATGAAATTGCAAAAAAAGCGGGGCATAAAGGTATTATCATTCATGGAGCATTAAAAAGTGCGTGGTTAGCACAACTTCTAGTAGATTTTGTTGGCCATAAAGGACGAATAAGAAAATTTAATGTATCTTATAGAGGAGTAGATTTTCCTTATGAAAATCTAAAATATTATGCTAAAGTCATCAAAAAGGAAATTATAGATTCAAAAGGAATCATAGCTTTAGAGCTAGCATTAGAAAATTTAGAAGGAAAAATTACCACACCTTCTACTGCAGAAATTGAGTTACCGGTAAAAAATAATTAATTTTAAAATTTTTAAAAATGAGGTTAAAATGTCAGATATTTTGAATGGAAAAGTAGCTATTGTAACTGGTGCAGGAAGAGGTATCGGCAGAGCTGTTGCTGAAGACCTAGCTGCTCATGGAGCTAAAATTTTAGTAGTTGATCCTGGATTAACCTTAGATGGAAATGTTGAAAATGCTTCATTAGCAGATGAAGTTGTCGATGGAATTAGTAAAGCTGGTGGAGAAGCAAAATCTAATAAACTATCTGTAGCTTCATTTGAAGCTGGAGCAGAAATAGTTCAAGATGCAGTTGACTCTTTTGGAAGATTAGATATTGTGGTTACTGTGGCTGGGATCTTAAGAGATCGAATGATTTTTAATATGACTGAAGATGAATGGCACGATGTAATAGATGTTCATCTAACAGGAACATTTTCAATTGTTAGACATGCAGCTCCAATATTTCGTGCACAGAAATCTGGAAGAATTATAACTTTTTCTTCTGGATCAGGTCTTTTTGGAAACCCTGGACAATCTAACTATGGTGCAGCAAAATCAGGGATAGCAGGATTTACTAAAGTTGTGGGTAAAGATTTAGGTAAATATGGAGTAACTGCAAATAGTATTGCTCCTAGCGCAGAAACTAGAATGACTGCTTCTGTCCCAGAAGAATTTAAAAAATCAGGCTCTGATTTATTTAAGGAATCTAGAGATCCAAGGGATATTGCTCCTTTTGTAACATATTTAGCAAGTGATTATTCTGCTCCTATTAATTCTCAAATTTTTCATGTTTCAGGTGGCACAATTAATCACCTTACGCTTCCAAGAAGAAAAGTTACTTTATTTAATCCTCTTAGTAATGGTAAATTTAATCAAGAAAACTTTGACTTAGAAGGAAGAGGTTTAGTATTTGGATTTGGAGATAAAAATAATGAGGGAGCAAAACCACTTGATGGTAAAGTGGCTATAATCACTGGTTCTGGACGAGGTATAGGGAGGGGTATAGCCCTTCAATTATCCAAATTAGGTGCAAATATTGTTGTTAATGATGTTGGAGCTAGTTTAGATGGTAGTGGAAATGATAAAGGCCCGGCACAAAGTGTAGTTGAAGAAATATCTGAATTAGGTGGAAAAGCAGTGGCATCAACAAGTTCAGTGGCAACAGTAGCTGGAGGTAAAGAAATCGTTGATAAGGCCATTGAAGAATTTGGCAGACTAGATATTGTTATTACTCCTGCAGGTATCCTTAGAGATAGAATGATTTTTAATATGACCAAAGAAGAATGGCAAGATGTTATAGATGTTCATCTTACTGGAACATTTTCAGTAGTAGCTCCTGCTAGTAAAATATTTAGAAAGCAAAAATCAGGAAGAATTATAACTTTTTCTAGTGTTTCTGGATTAATTGGTTACAGTGGGCAATCAAATTATGGTGCTGCTAAGGATGGTATTGCTGGATTTACAAGAGTAGTAGCTAAAGAATTAGAAAAATATGGTGTAACTGCTAATGCAATTTCTCCTGGTGCAAATACCAGAATGACTCAATCAATTCCTGATTCTACCCGAGCAATGAGAGTAGGGGAATTTAAATCACCTGACGAAGATCATTTTATTAATAATCCTGATGATGTTGCCCCTGTTGTTGCTTGGTTATGTACAGATGCAGCCTCTCATATTAATGGAGAAGTTATTCATGCTTCAGGAAATAGAATAAGTTTGTTTAATAAATATGAGATTCATAGATCTATAAGGAAATCAGGAAGATGGACTGTCGAAGAACTTGCAAATGCAGTCCCTGAAACTTTTGGGCCTGAATTAATTAATCCTGCTCCTCCTCAGGAGTGATTTGGATTTCAATATTTTGAAATTTTTCTAACCAATAGTCCTTTGATGTAGTCATTTTAAAGAACTCGTAATTACCTTTGATTTTTCTTTCAGGGTTTATAAAACCCACTTTTTTGAAACATTTTTGAGCTCTAATATTTTTTATTAAAGTATGAAGATAAATATTAGTAATATCTGTTTCAGTAAAAATATAATAGATTAAGCTTTTTGCAGCATCGGTTCCATAACTTCCATTCCAATATTTTTTATTGCCTATCATGATTCCAAATTCACATGATTTATCCCATCTATTTATATCATAAAACATACAATTACCAATATGATCTCCTTCGAAATTATCGATTGAAAATTTTTCAGACCAAGAAGATGATTTTGCTAGATCATTAATAGAAATTCTTTCAAATTGTTCAAATGATAAATTTATTGGAAGAGTTGCATCAAGATCTGATAATTCATGATCTGTTCTCCATTTAAAATCATTTATAATATCCCTTTTAGATTTAGGGCGTAAAACAGTTATATCTCCTTTTAAGGAAATTGATTTTTCAGATTTAGTTTTAATTTTTGGAATAAAAAGCTTTTTCCACGATTGAGATTTCATTTTGATAAGTTAGTTTTTTCTTTGCTTCATCTAATGACATCCATAAAACTTCATCAAATTCATTGTCATGAAGCCCTATGCTGCCATCTAATTTATTCATTAAAAAAAAATGTACTGTTTTATTATATTCTGTATTTTTTTCATACTTTGAATTATCAGAATACTTAACTATTTTATAATGAACTTCTCCTAATTTAAATATTATTTTTGGTTTAATTCCAGTTTCTTCAGTTACTTCCCTAATTGCCGTTTCTTCAATACTTTCATTATTTTCTGGAGTTCCTTTAGGCAGGCAATATAAATCTTCATTAATTCTATGGCATATTAATATTGTTTGATTTTCTAAAATTACTCCGCCTGATGACCAAATATTTATTTTCTTCTTCACCGCATTTCCTAAACTATTAGTTATTAGAATAATATTCTAATTTATTTTTATATATAATTGATATTATTGAATTTTTCAAATATGATCATATAGGTTGCATTTTAAATAATATTAGGTCATATTTTCAATTTTAAATAAAAATTTATAAATCAATTTTAATCAATATGGTTCAAAAAGTTAAATCAAAGGATTTTGTAATAAGGTTTGCTGGTGAAGGAGGACAAGGATTAGTCACATCAGCGGACGCAATGGGAAGAGCAGCTACAGGAGCTGGCTATTACATACAAACTTTTTCAACATTTCCATCTCAAATTATGGGAGGCCCTGCTTCATCTCAAGTCAGAATTTCGACAACTCCAGTTTTATCTAATGGAGATTCAGTTGATGTACTTGTAGTTTTAAATCAATATGCTTTTGATAATCACATAGAAGAATTAAGTGAAAATGGAGTATGTATTTATAATGCACAAGACTGTGTTCCAACAGGGGAGGGTAACTATTTCGGGATAAATGCTGATGAATTAGCAAAAGAATCAGGTAATACTAGAGCAGCAAATATGGTTATACTTGGAGCTATTTCAACTCTTATAGATTTTAATCTAGAAAGTATAGAAAATTTTGTAAAAGAAAGATTTACAAGAGGACGTGTTGGTGACGAAGAAATTATCAAGTCAAATATTTTAGCTTTAGGTCTTGGAAGCGAAGTAGCAAAAAAAAGTGGGTTTGTTGTAGGTTCCTTGGAAGATCCTATACCTCCTAAATATGAACAAATTATGATAACTGGTAATGCAGCTTTATCTTTAGGAGCAGTCTCAGCTGGCTTAGATAGTTATTATGGTTACCCAATTTCTCCCGCAACAACAATTCTAGTTTGGATGGAGCAAAATTTAATAAGTAAAGATAAATTTGTTTTTCAAGTATCATCAGAAATTGAAGCTATCAATAATATTCTTGGTGCAGGTTTTTCTGGTAAAAAAGCTATGACAGCAACAGCAGGACCTGGTATCGCTTTAATGTCTGAAGGCATAGGTCTTTCTTGGATGGCAGAAATACCTTGTGTAATTATTGATGTACAAAGAGGAGGGCCTGCGACGGGCTTGCCTACTAAATCTGAACAATCAGATTTGTTTGCATGTATGTTTCCAGCACATGGAGATGTAAGGTTGCCTGTTTTAGCTCCAGGAACTGTAGAAGAATGTTTTTATGTTGGAGGATTAGCTACTAACTGGGCTGAAAGATATCAAGGTCCAGTGATGATTATGAGTGAATTTAGTCTTGCAGAAAAATCAGAAAATATAAAAAAACCAGATTTATCTAAAGTAAAAGATGAGAGAAGAAATTCTAACACAGGTTCAAATGGATATAGAAGATATGAGTCTTGGAATGGTCAATTATCTCCAATGGCAATCCCAGGAGGAGATGTTTCTTATGTAGCAAATGGATCTGAACATGATGAGATAGGTGATACAACGCACCTTCCAAGGCATCACGTAAGGTTAACTGAAAGAAGATTTTCTAAACTTGATCTTTTAAATGATGCTCTTTTTGAAATAGAAAACCCAGAAAGTGAAATTGCTATAATGCCTTGGGGTTCAAGTAAAGGAGTTACTAGAGAAGCTTACGATAAACTTATTGAACAAAACAATAATCTTTCGTGGATATATTCAGTTTCATTAAATCCTTTACCTCCTGATGTTTTAAAACAACTAAAACAAAAAAAAATGGTAATTGTTCCAGAGTTAAATTATCAAGGCCAATGGTCATCTATTTTGAGAATGGAAGGTATTAATGCAGTTTCAGTAACTCAATACACTGGATTGCCATTTAAACCCACAGATTTAGCTAATAAAATTTTAAGCAAAATTAAGTTAGAAGGAGATAAGTTTTGAGTGATAGAAATCTAGAATATGATTTTAAGTGGTGCCCAGGATGTGGAGATTTTGGTGTTAAAAGAGCTCTAGAACAAGCTATTAACACTTATACGGAAGAATTTGAAATTCCTCGTACCTCAAATGTAATTGTAGCTGGGATAGGTTGCTCAGGAAACATGGTTCATTTGCTTGATGGAGAACAACCATTTGGTATTCATGGAATACATGGAAGAACATTACCTATAGCTTTTGGTGTTTCTACTTCTCGACCCGATCTAAATACTATAATCGTTGCTGGAGATGGAGATTTCTTATCAATTGGTGGGGAACATATTGGTCCATCTGCTGCTCGAAACCCTAATATTACTTGTATAGTAATGGACAATGGTGTTTATGGATTAACTAAAGGACAAAGCTCACCAACATCTGATACAGGGCAAATTACTACTTCAACTCCATTTGGTAAAATGGAAGCTAAAATGAAACCACTTGAATTATATCTTTCATATGGTGTTAGTTACATAGCTTCTCATTATTCAAGCAAACCAAAGCTTTTGGCTCAATTTATTGTAGATGGAATGAAGCATAAAGGTTTATCTATTATTCATGTTCAATCTCCATGTACAACTTATAATGATACTTACGATATTCTTAAGGGAGATAGAAAAAAAGGAATTCCAGGAACTGCATTTATTATAGAAGAAGATCATGATCCTAGTGATTATAATGCGGCCTCTTCATTACTACAAAAAGGTGGAGTACCTCTAGGTCTTATATTTAAAAAAGAACCACCAACAATTAATGAACTTCAAGATAAACTAATTCAAGACAAATCTAAAAAAATTGAAGATATTTTAGCCTCTTACTCTATTTAAGTATTTTCTTCAGCAGTTTGATATTTTGATGGACATCTTACTGATAAATTAGTTGCTATGAAATAGTCTTTAGTTTCAAAATATCCTTGCATTATAAGTTCTGAGTATTCATTAAAAAACACACTACCTATTTCTCCTGAATAATTAACCTTAACGCTATTTTCATTATCTTTATCCTTTAAATTAAAAGTAGCAGATAATCCATCTGCAGACTTTATATAAGTATTTGGAACAAGAATTCCTTTTAATCCAATTTGGCTTTTTTCTTGAACATCTTCAGTAGTTTTTACTTCGTAAACTGAGTAATATTTATAAGTTGCCTCTGAAAAAGCTTGGGAACCAAAGAAAATTAATGATAAAAAAACTATTATAAAAATTGCTCCAAAGGTAAACTTCTTGTTTTTTATCTCAACTATTCGTTCTGAAGTTTTGTTTTCCAATTAACTAATTTTTTCTTGATAATATTTTAATTCTATTATTAATTATAAATATAAATCCAAAAAATAAAATTGATAGAAAAATAAAACTTGCCCCTAAATAACCTAAATTATTTTTTATATTTGAAGATTCATAACTTACTAGATTAATAACATTCGTTCCATCATGTGTTAATGTAATAGGTTCTAAGCTATGCTGAGCCTCCTCTAATATGTTAACAACATGTTTTGGGTCTTCTTTTATATCACCTACCCAACGCTCACCAGATTGAGTTTCAATTCCGATTTGAGTAAATTCACTAATAGCCAATTTAAAAGATTTTCCAAAGTTATCAACAATATAAATATCTATAACTGGTTGATTTAGCTCTATTTTTTCTATAAAACCATTAACTATATTTTCCTTCTCTTGAGCTTGAATTATAGAAAAATTACCAAATAGTAAAATTACCAAAGAAATTGTTAATATGTTTTTTAATTTTCTAATCATAATTTATCCTTTAAACTTATTAGATTATCTATTTTAATAATTTTGTAACGTAATTGTGTAAGAACAATAAATAATAAAGTAAAAGCTATAACTGAAACTAGCAATGTAATTCCATAATCTGCTCCAAAATAAGATTCTTTTCTTGATAATGGTCCAATTACTGTTACAGGATGTGCTTCTTGCCATAAATTAGCTGCAAAATATATAATCGGGCTATCTATAGCTCCAATTATTGCAATAATTGCTGCAATTTTTTTCATTTGTATACTATTGGTATATAAAGATCTAAATAAAATATATGCAGCATATATAAGTATTAGAATCAATGTAGTAGTTAACTTAGCTTCACCAGTCCACCAAACACCCCAAATTGGCTTTGCCCATATTATTCCACTTATTAATGCTAAAATTCCGAACATTACACCTACTTCAGCAGTTGCTTGAGCTAAATTATCCCAAAATATATTTTTGTTAAATAAATAATAAATTGAAGAAAAAGCTACAAGTATAATAGCAATCATTGAGCACCAAGCTAAAGGTACGTGTATAAAAACAGTTTTTGCTACTGGGCCTTGTGAAATATCTATTGGTATCCACCAAAACATCATCCAGAGCATAAAAGTAAAAATTAAAAAAGTTGTTATTATAAAAAATTTACTGAACATAAGTTTATTTTTTTTATAATTTAATTCTAAATCTAATTAGTTTACAATTACATATTAAAAATTGTCAATTTTATTTTTTATTCTTGGAAAATAATATTTGAAATAAAAAAACCTATTATCAAAAATAGTAAATCATAAGCAATAATTAAGCCGTACCAACTAAAATTTTGGATATCTTTATTAATTATTTGGACAGTTAAAACAGCTCCTCCCATTAGCAAAGGTGTTACTAATGGTATAAACAAAAGTGGAGATAAAATTTCTTTTCCTCTAACTTTTGAAAACAATAAAAATGTTATCGTTCCTATAACACTAAAACCAAAATTTATAATAAAAATTAATAAAATAAAATATGGGTTATATAAATCGTAATTTAAAATAATATTATTGAAAATAATAATTAATATGCTAGCAATATTAATAAAAATAAAATTTGTAAAAATTTTAGCAAAAATTATGATTTCTTTATCTATTGGAGATGTAATTAAATACTCAATACCTTTATTTTCAAACTCTTTATTCATAGATTTATTTATACCTAAAATTATCGAAAAACTTATTGAAATCCAAAATACTGTGGAAAAAAACTCCACAGAGTTTTTTGCATTTGAGGTAGTAGCTACTACTACTAAAACTAAGATTGAGTAAGAAATTATAGAAATAAAAATCTCTTTAGATTTAATTTCTTCAACAAAATCTTTGAAAATTATTAATTTTATTATGAAAAATATTTTATAAATATTTTTCATAATAAAACTTCTTTTTTATACTTTGAATATATAGATAAAGAATCATTATTATGTGTTGAAAAAATAATTGTTTTTTTATTTTTTAATAAAGTTTGTAATTTATTATCTAACTCATTTAATGACTCTAAGTCTAAGCCTAATTCAGGTTCGTCAAGAAGGTATAAATTATAAGTGGGAATCAATGATCTAAAAATATTAATTTTCTTTTTTTGACCATTTGATAATTCGTTTGGGTATTTGTTTTCAAAAAGATTTATCCCTAAGAATTTTTTATTATCTTCATATAGTTTTTTATTATTTGATTCTCCAATAATTCCAAAATAAAATAAAATGTTACTTTTAACATTTAAGTCTTTATAGAAGATAAAGTCACTTGAACAATATGAAATTATAGTTTTAGAATTTGAAGCTTTTAAATTAGTTCCATTTAATTTTATTTCTCCTTGATCATAAAAATATAATTGTGCTAATATTTTCAATAAAGTTGATTTTCCACTTCCATTTTTACCACTAATTTTTACTAAATCACCTTTTTCTACTTCAAATGAAAGATTATTAATTATCTTTATACCATTAAACTCTTTTGAGATTTTATTTACACTAAGATAAGATTTTTCCATAAATTATTTTTTTATTTATTGACCTTATCTAATTGTAGACTAAACTAATAACAACTAAATGTAATAGATAATTTTTTTAAATAATTTAATGGAGATAAATATGAAGTACGCAAGATTTGAAAACTCAAATGAAATTTCTTATGGGATAGTGGATAATGGAGAAATTATTCAAATTAACAATAATCCTATAATAGGACCTTATGAAAAAACAGGTAAATCCTTTAATGAAAAAGATGTAAAAATTCTTTGCCCTAACCCAAATCCATCTAAAAGTTTATGTATGGCTCTTAATTTTGGATCTCACTTAGGAGAACGTGGAGCACCTACTCGACCGGAACCTTTTTATAAAAATACTAATGCGCTAATAGGTCCAGGAGATCCTATAAAATTACCAAATGATTCTGGATTAGTTGCTTGTGAGTCTGAATTAGTAGCAATTATTGGGAAACCAACAAAGAACGTTTCTGAAGCTGAAGCTCTAGATTATGTTTTTGGATATACATGCGGAAATGATGTTTCTGCCAGAGAATGGCAAGGTGGTGATGACCCTGATATTCAATGGTGGAGAGCTAAATCAGCAGATACTTTTGGCCCTTTAGGTCCTTATATTGTTACTGGAATTGATCCACAAAATGTAGGAATAAAAGGATATGTAAATGGAATAGAAGGACAAAGTTGTCATACTTCTGAGATGCTATTTTCTACAGCTAATGCAATTAGTTTTATAAGCAAATATGTAACGTTGTATCCAGGAGATATGCTGTGGACAGGAACTTCTGGGAAAACTCCTCCTATTAATCCTGGAGATACTGTAACTGTAGAAATAGAAAATGTAGGAACTTTAGAAAATCCTGTAGAAGCTGCTTAAATTATTCCTAATCTAATTGCTTTTGCAACAGCTTGAGTTCTATTTGATGAATCTAGCTTTATACAAATTATTTGTACTTTGTTTTTAATAGTTTGCTCAGCTAGATTCATTTTTCTGGCTATATCAAATGCCTTTAAGCCATGAGATAAAAGTTCAAGAATTTCAAGTTCTTGATCAGTAGTTTTAATATTATCTAAGTTATACATACATAAAGAGAATAATTTATAAGTGACACAGATTTCTTTAAACAATAGAATAATAATAAGCTAAATTTTTTTTTTTGTTAAAAAACTAACTGAGAAAGGTGTTCATTTTCCCAGAAATGTTGGGAAATTTTAAGTAATGAATCAAAATATTTCTAAATACAAATTCTTTATTTATTTTTCTGTTTTTTTTATTTCACTAATATTAGTTTTTTTTCTTGGTGTTTTTTTGCAATCTGACGATATAAATAGAATTTTATTTTTTGGATTTGAAGCATCTGCTAATACAAGTTCTGTTTTTTTAAATTTTTCAGATTTATTAAGATCTGGTATTTCTTTTAGCGCTGGTTTAGTCGCAGTTTTTAACCCTTGTGGCTTTGCTTTATTATCAGTATATTTTTCTTCTTTTTTAAACCGAAAAAAAAATATTGATTATAAGAATCGCTCTAAAAAATATTTTTTTAAAATTTATGATCCAATATATGTATCTACGATAGTAACAATAGGTTTCATAATAGTTTTCTTTATTTTTGGAATTGCATTGAGCGCAGGATTTTATGCAATTAAAAGTACGTTCACTTATTTTGGATTGATAATATCTATAATGCTATTTGCATATGGATTTTTTATATTATCTGGAGGAAATATTTATTTTAATAAATTACAAAAAATAGCCAATCTATTAGATTATAAAAATACGGACAGTTCAAAATTTTATTTTATTTATGGAATATCTTATGGAATTACTTCATTATCTTGTACTTTACCTATTTTCATGTCAATTGTATTTAGTTTGTCTAATATATCTAAAATAGAATTTTTATTAAGAGATTTTGTCTTGTTTTCTGTAGGTACATGGGTTGCTTTATTAACAGTTTCTTTGGCTTTATTATTTTTGGATATAATTGTTCAAAAGATTAAATTTTTCTTAAGTATTTATAAATATATTTCTTCTTTAATTTTGATATTATCGGGGAGTTATTTAATACTTTATTGGCTTAGTGATTTTAAAATATAAATTTTATCTCAAATTTCTATATGAATTTATGTGAAAACTCACTTATAATTGTTATAATAGTTTTTTGGATTGTTGTATATAAACAGTCTAATGTAAATATAGTTAAGGAAAAATTTTGACAACGAAAAGCGAAAAAAAATTAGTATCTATACAGGAATTGTTTGATGCTGGTTCTCATTTTGGACATCCTTCCAGAAGATGGAACCCTAAAATGACTAAATATATTCATTCTAAACGAAATGGATCTCATATAATAAATTTATCAAAAACGCAGGAAATGTTGTCAAATGCAACGAATTTTTTAGAAGAAATAGTATCTAAAGGTGGGACTTGCCTTTTTGTTGGGACTAAGAAGCATGCTCAAAATATAATTAAAGAAAATGCAGATAGATCTAATTCTTTATATATAAATCAAAGGTGGTTAGGTGGTTTGATGACTAACTTTAAAACTATTGAAAAAAGATTAGAAAGATTAGTTCAATTAGAAGATTCATTTGCTAAAGGTATTGTTATATCTCAAACTAAAAGAGAATCACAAAAACTTGATGCAGAAAGAGGAAGGCTAAATAAGTTTTTTTCTGGAATAAAAGAAATGAACCAATTACCTTCTGTTCTTTACGTAGTTGATATTCATAGAGAAAATATAGCAGTTGCTGAAGCTAAGAAATTAAATATACCAATTGTTGCAATGGTTGATACAAATTCTAATCCTAATGAAGTTGAATACCCAATTCCTTCTAATGATGATGGATTAAGATCAATTCAATTGATTACTAATTTGGTGACTGACTCAATTATAGCTGGACAAGAACTCTATAAGAAAATTCAAGAAGATCAACTTGCTGAAGAAGCTGAGTTAGAAAGACTAGAAACAGAAGCTAGAAATAAAGCTCAAGCTGAAGCATCAAAAAGACAATCTAAAAAAGTAGAACCAAAAACTTTAGCAGAACCAAAAACTGTAGCAGAACCAAAAACTGTAGCAGAATCACAAACTGTAGCAGAACCAAAAACTGTAGCAGAACCAAAAACTGTAGCAGAATCACAAACTGT
>Ga0209402_10000535_pt1 | contig 45653 bp, 44 predicted proteins | sample ArcticOcean_MG_C_3_FD_187437 | JGI IMG/M metagenome (GOLD analysis project Ga0209402, IMG submission 187437) | Marine microbial communities from western Arctic Ocean - ArcticOcean_MG_CB8_126 (SPAdes) (version 2) | ecosystem: Environmental > Aquatic > Marine > Oceanic | place: Arctic Ocean... | reverse complement strand
AACCTTCTACGACCGACTCCTCGATAACGGTAAACCCAAAATGGTCGCACTCATCGCCGCCATGAGAAAACTACTCACCATCCTCAACACCATGCTTCGAAATGGAACCGAATGGAAAAACCAACAGCAAAACACTTGAACTTCAAGACAGTCGCTACGATGTCGAGTTTCGAATGCAGACAAAGTGTGGAGAGTACCGCTGGGTTCAGTCCCGTGGTGAAGCCTTGCGAGACGAAAACGGCAAACCGTACCGGATGGCAGGTTCGATTCGCGACATCACCGAGCGCAGACGAGCTGAGGAAGAACTTCGGCAACTTCAAGAGAAGCTGGCTCACGTTGCGCGATTGAGTACCATGGGAGAAATGGCGACCGGCATTGCCCACGAAATCAATCAGCCGCTGACCGCAGTCGCCACCTACAGCCACATCCTCAAGCACATGCTCGACGCTCCAACCACAGACAAACAAGGCATTCAGAAGACGCTCGATAAACTTGAGGCGCAAACATTGCGTGCCGGTGACATTGTCTGGCGGCTGCGGAATTTTGTGAAGAAGTCTCCGTCGAATCGAGAGCCAACCGATCTCAACGCACTCGTGAAAGATGTTGCACGGTTTGTCGATCCGGACATTCGACAGGCCGATGTCTCGCTGCAACTGTCTCTGGATGACACGTGTCCCAACGCCAACGTCGATACAATTCAGATCCAGCAGGTACTGGTCAACCTGGTGCGAAATGCGATCGATGCAATGGATGAAACGCCGATTGATCAGCGATCCGTTACAGTGGCGACACAGATTCGCGAAGACAATATCGTCGACGTGTCGGTATGTGATGCCGGAACAGGTCTTCGCGAGGATGCTTTCGAATTAGTGTTCGATGCATTCTATTCGACGAAACAGCAGGGAATGGGTATGGGGTTGGCGATCAGTCGCTCGATCATTGAGGACCATGGTGGTAGACTGTGGGCCGAGTCGAATCATACAGTCGGAACGACGTTCCGATTTACTATTCCACATGGAGATAGCCATGGGGGACCAAAATGAGAGGGCGTGCACGGTCTTCATCGTCGATGACGAGCCAGCAATAACGGATGCGCTGAGTACTTTTGCATCGATGCTGGATCTAACAGCCAGGTCCTTTTCATCCGCGGCCGAGTTCCTGCAGTTTGCCGAGTCTGAAGGATTGCCGGATCCGGCGTGCCTTATCGTCGATGTGCGGATGCCGAAGATCAACGGCCTCGAATTAATCGAGAGATTAACGACCTTGGGAATAGACATTCCAGCGATCGTGATGACCGGACACGGTGACGAGTCCTTAAAGCAGCGCGCCGAAGAGTTGGGAGCTGTGGCATTTCTCGAAAAGCCATTTCGCCCGGACGAGTTTAAGGAAATTATGCGGCTGGCAGTGGGAACGGAAAACGATCCATAACGACCCCAGCGTGTGCTGTCGCCACAACACATGCTGGTGACGCTTCGTAGTTACGCAGCGTCCTGAATTCGCTCGACCCATCCTTCATCACGGCGCAGGTTTTCCATTGCGGCGATCGAATTGGAACGGAGTCGTTCCATCATTGGTCACTCTCACTTGCAGCGGCGGGGCAATGCCCCCCTGATCGACCTGCACGCGCAGAATGTTCTTGGCCGCAAACGGGCGATCGTGAATCCAAACGTGTCCGTCGCCCTGCAGGTACAGAATCGGCTTCTTGAATTCGGTCGCAATTTTGCTGAACGGTTCGAAGAAGTCGTTGTGTGTTGGGTTCGGCTTGGCATGCCCAAAGATCACCAGACTGCTGACATCGCCACCGTACTTGCGCAGATTTCGGCGAACCCAATCCAGATTGTCCGCGTGTCGCTGTTTCCATTCGGCGGCATCGTGAACCCGCCCGCCGACGATGTTCAGCCCCAAAAACAGCACGTTCCCCTTCACAAACGAGAAATTCTCTTCGCGTTCCAACTGTCGAAACACCGGCAGGCCATGCTTCCAGCGACGATCGAACCGCATGAAATACTTGTCCCAAAACTTCCACGCCTGATCTGGATTCGCGCAGTCGTTCCATTCGTTGTCACCGGGGATGATAAATACCGGTGCCGCCGACTGGCTGAGCATGCCATGCACCTTGATATAAACCGCTTCGTCACACGCCGTCGCACCCGATTTGATATCGCCGACGTGAATCACAAACTCAGCATCCTTCGGCAACTCAGCAATCTGTTTCGGCAACAGCAGGTTTTCCTTCGGTGCATAGGGAACGTCTCCCATTGCATAGAAAGTCACCAGCGTTTCAGCTTGTCGTTTCGCCTGTGGATTATCCTGCGACATTGCGAACGAACCGACACCCAACAGCAGCAGCATTCCCAGTTGTACGTTCCTCAATCTCATCGATGACAATCCTCTCAAGGGGGCCAAACCGCCGACTGTGGCGGCAAAGTTTGTGAACAGACCGAATTATAACACGCCTCCCTCCCCCCGCGTCTATCAGCCGACAGTGGGAATGTTCTTGCCATTCCGGTTGGAAATGCGGAGAATCGAGCCGCCGTGACTTTGATGGGAGCGAATGATGCGATTCCGCCTGACTAGACTCCAGAATAGCGCGCCAGCAGGAGTTCATTCATGATTTGTCAGAAGTGCGGCATTGAAGCGCCGACGAAGTATGTGGCCTTCTATCAGAACATCGGGGCGCTGGTCATGCGGTTTTCGCAAACCATGGAAGGCAACCTGTGCAAGTCGTGTGTTCACGGCACGTTTTGGAAATTCACGCTCGTCAACTGCACTCTCGGCTGGTGGGGGATGATTTCGCTGGTCGTGACGCCGTTCTTTATCTTGAATAATGTCTTCCGTTATGTTTTCTGCCTCGGCATGGAACCGGTTCCGTTCGACGCGATTGAACCGGAACTGACCGACCACGACATCGAACGACTGGGGCCGTACACCGATGATCTCATCTCCCAATTGAACGCCGGCGACGACATCGAACACATTGCAGAGGATATCGCTATGAAAGCCGGTGTCACCGAAGGGCAAGTTGTTTTATACGTCCAGGCGTTGATTGCCGCATCGGATGATGCGGATGACTGATGCGGTTGTTTTCCGGCTCACATCACCCAACAGAATTGAATGAAATGAACGACGCCCTCACATCCTTTTTAGACTACCTGCGGGAGAACTGGCCCGAACTATTGTGGATTGTTGCCGCTGCGGGCGTTGCCTCGTATCTGGGCGGACGCCGCGCGCGATCGCGGTGGCGTAATCACGATTTCCTCGACCGACTCAATGTATCGCTGACAAGCATTGAAGAGGGTAAGCTGCGAATTCGCACAATCCTTGAAATGGATTGCCAGGATATTTTCCTTAACGCGTCTGCCGCGAAGACCGTCGTGAAACTCGCACGGCAGACCACCGAAGATGATCCGATATTGCCAATTCCCCAAGCAGATTGTTGGCAGTACTTGAACGCCGTACTCAACGAGATCAGCGAGCGGTTCGCCGCCGGACAGATCAAACGCGATCTCGGATTGCCCGTGGAGCGCGGCGAGTACGTGTTGTGCCTGACGTGTGAGAAATCGGGTCTTGTCCGCACACAGAAAGTGCGTGGCATGCTGCTGCGAAAGACATTGTTGGCCGCCCTCCCCAAAGAGGAGCCTCAGTACGAAAGTCCCACGCACAAAACACGCTGGAAGACCATCCAGCAACTGGCGGGGCAGTATCAGAAGAACCCGCAGCGGTTCATCGAGATGGACATTTGCCTGTAGACGTTGCAGAAAAGAAACGGAAACACGCAGAAGCTGGACATTGTTGGAAGTGGCGAGTACGCTGTCGATCCGTCGAATTGAATCAATTTCACCTGCAACTTAACAGGTACCCCGATGAGCGATCGAATTGTGATGCGTACTGGAGAGTCTCTTGTTGCTGGCGGATCTCCGTTTACAGCTGCGGAGCCGGAAGTTGTCATTGGTGAATTGGACGGACCCGTTGGCACGGCGATTGCCACTTTGACGGGTGGACAAGCGGCCGGCCACTCGAAGGTTTTTGCGATCCTCGACACCGACATTCAGGTACGGCCGGTGACTCTGATGGTCAGCAAGGTGACGGTGAAGAGCACCGCCTACACGAATATTTTGATGGGGACTGTGCAAGCAGCGATCGCCAACGGAGTCCTCGACGCAGTTCGCGCCGGTGACATTCCCAAGGAAAAAGCCAACGAACTCGGCATCGTCTGCTCGGTTTGGCTGAATCCCGGTGCCGCGACCGACGAGAACCTCGACCACAAGGCTCTTTTCGAAATTCATCGCAAGGCGACGGCACAGGCCATCCACAAAGCAATGAACAACGAACCGACCATCAATTGGCTGCTGGAAAACCAGGACAACATCACACACAAGTACTACCAACGAGGTCTCGACGGGACACTCTAAACCGCAAGCGGTGGTTGCTGATGCCCGGGCTATTCGCTAGCGGTTGGCGCTTCGAGAGGGCCGATTCCGACGGTTGTCATTTGCCCCAGCGGATAGGCTTCGAGCAATTCGCGGATGGACTTGGCCGACAGTGACTCGAGGATCTTCAGATCGTCCTCGACTGTTTGATGTTCTTGGCGGTAGACCCAGTTGCTACCAAGCGAAGAGAGCCGGCCCATCGGCCGTTCGCTGCGAAGCACGACACGGGAAGCCACTTTATTGCGTGATTGTTCGACCTCGACATCGGTGACGCCGTTTTTGTTGACGTCATCGTAGATGGCCGCAATCCGCTCGATGTTCTCGGCCGCCGATTTCGGATCGCAGCTGAGATACGTCAAATAAGTGCCGCTGCCATCGTATTCGTTGTAGCCCAGTTCCGCCGCTTCGACGAGACCGGGATCGACGAGTTCCCAATACAGCCGGCTGCCGGAATCGTCGCCGACAATCACACTCAACAACTCGGCGGCAAATCGCAGAGGATTGGCAGCCGCCGGTGCGGGGGACAGTTGCATCAAATGCTGCTGCTGATTCGACTCACGCGTGACATAGTCGGTCGAACCTGTTGGTTGGGCTTCGGTGGTTGGCCGGTCCCACTTTCCGGCGGGCCAGGCGGCGCAGTATTTGTCGGCGAGACGTCGCAGTTCGTCCCAATCGGCGTTGCCGGCGACGGCGAGGGTGATGTTGCCCGCCTGATAATGTTCGGTGTGGTATTGACCCATCTGCTCGGATGTCAGCGCACCGATACTTTCTGCCGAACCGAGAATGCTCTGCCCCAACGGGTGACCGGCAAAGTGGGCCGACATGGATTTCTCGTAGGCACTGAAACCGGGCTGATCCTCGTACATGCTGATCTCTTCGAGAATGACTTTCTTCTCCATGTCGAAGTCATCCTGGCGAAGCGTCGGCCGGATCAGCGTGGAAAGCAGCTCGATTGTTTGCTCGGCGTACTCGGGCAGCACGGCCGCGTAATACAGCGTCACCTCTTCGCTTGTCGAGGCATTATAATTTGCGCCGATTTCATCGAAGATTCGATTGACGTCGTCGGCGGAGTATTTTTCATTCCCTTTGAAAGCCATATGTTCGAGGAAATGACTGACGCCGGAGACGCCGGTGGTTTCATCGCGCGACCCGGCGCGGACCCAAAAGCCCGCCGCCATGCTGTGTGCCTGCGGATTCAATTCGGCGACAATTGTCAGGCCGTTGTCGAGCGTAGCCTCGTGAAATTTCACAGTGTTGGTTCCATTATTGTGACAGCTCCAGCGGCTGTGGGCCGATTGTGAGAATCGTAAAGTCGCGGGCCGGGTGATTATGAATGTAGTCGAGGACGGTATCGACGGTGAGGGCATCGATGCGCTGTCCGACATCGTTGAGCGTGCGGATTTCGCCGAGATGATACCAGTCGCGGGCAATCGACCCGGCGCGAGCCATCGTCGATTCCTGCTGCATGACCAACGAACTCTTCGCACGGGCTTTGCAGCGGGTCAATTCGTCCTGTTCGATTCCGTCGCCCAACCGCTTGAGTTCCACCATAATGGTATCGAGCGTTTCCTGTGCGCGTTCGGTTGTTGTTCCCGCGTAACACAAAATGCGGGCATCGTCGTGGAGACTGCTCAACGAGGCGTGAATGCTGTAACACAGCCCCTTCTTTTCTCGCACTTCGGTAAACAGCCGCGAACTCATGCCGCCGCTTAGTACGCTCACGGCAGCCCAGCCGGCGTAGTATTCGGGCGAACGGTAGGGGACCGCTTCGTAGGCGATGCCAATTTGCGTTTGCGCGGAGTCGTGATGTATGTGATCTTGTGACGGTCCATGCGGTGCGGTCGCAAATTCCGGTTCGGGTTTGCTTTCCCAGTCACCGAAGACTCGTCCGACCGTATCGCGGATTTCGTCGAAATCGACATTGCCGGCGACGCCGAGGATGGCTTCGTCCGGCCGAAAGGCCGTCTCGAAATGGGCACGAACATCGTCTGCCGTCAGCGATTCGACGTCGGCCAGCGAACCTTCCGTCGGCAGTCCCCAAGGCGCATCGTAGCAGCGACGGCGCAGTTCGAGAAAAATCTTCTGTCGCGGCTCGTCTTCCGTTGCCCGCAGCGACTGAATGACGCCAGCCTGGGCCGCTTCGAACTCATCGGCCGGCAAATGGGGCCGCAAGACGATGTCGCCATACAAGGGCAATGCGGCCGAAATGTTTTTGGCCAGCGTTGCGCCGGAAAATGACATGTGCGTCAGGCCGGGGCCTTCACTTCTTTGCAGACCGAGATTATCGAGGGCTGACGAAAGTTCCCGGGCATCGAGGTCGCCGGCACCGCGCGATATCAAATTCGCCAGCACCGAAGCCGTGCCGTTCTTGCCTGCGGCATCGAAGATACTGCCGGCCGGCACCATCAGCGAAAACGCCGCCGACTGCACGTGTCCCATCGATTCGACGACAAGTGTTAATCCGTTGTCGAACTGGTGAGTCCGAATATTCTGTTGTTGCATCGTTGTCGCTATTGTTAGAAGTCGTTGCGATGCGTTGCATCACAGTGAGGTGGCGCACGAAATCCCCGTTCCGCGTAGATTAGCGAGTCGCCGAACTTCTGAATAGCCAGCGCCGCCCCGATCAATTTCTACAGGGGGTTCAATACCCAATTGCGGCGGCGGCCGGCATGGGGCGGTACAGCGTGCGGGTCAGGCGGAATCCGATTGACCGATACAGGGCGACGGCCGGATGGTTGTCGGCCGTCACTTCCAGTGAGACGCGTCGCAGTCCGGACTGACGAAAACCGTGCAGCGACTGCAGCACGAGCGCCCGCCCCAATCCCTGTCCTCGGTGTTCGGGAACGACGCCAACATTCTGAACGGCCCCCAGTTCAGAATCTCGCGAGAGGCCCTGAATGGTCGCACAATCGGACGGAAAACCCCACGGGTCATCCGAATGATAGGAGATGAGCCATGTGGCGCGCGGCACGAAATTCGACTGCCGCGAAATGTCGCGCATCAACTGCTGGCAGCCATCGGTCGCTGCCAGACAGGGAAAGACCAGTGAGTCGATTTCGTCACGGAAGCTGTGAAACTTGACCTCAGCATGGCGATCAACAAGCCCTGTGTTCCATGAAGCCCAACGGTAGTTGGGTGGCAACACCGGTTCCGCCAGCGGAGTCTCCGTCAGATCGAACTCCATTTTGAACCGTCGAAAATACGCCATGCTGGTCATCTCGTCGCGGGTCGATCACAGGCTGCCAGGGACAAAGAAATTCTACCGCGCCCCCGGCGGCTGTCAACGTGCTGGTTGAGGTAGCCCGACGCTCCGCGGCGGGAACGGAGAAACCCTTGCTTTCGCTGCGGGCTGGTAGCGCAACGTGCTGGTCGCGCTACGGGCGGGTTAAATTACGTCGATTTCGTCAGGCGCTCCCGCACGCGTTCGAGCAACGCCTTGGTGAGTTTCACGCCTTCGACTTCGGGAATCTTGCCGCCTTCAAACTCAATGCCGACGTAACCGTGATAACCGGCATCGACGACGATTTTCATTATCTTGTAGAAATCGGTTTTCGTTTCGTTGCCCTTTTCATCGAATTCATGGGCTTTCGCGCTGACCGACTTGGCGAACGGCATCAATTCTCGCGTTCCCTTGTAGCGGTCGTAACTACCGAAGTTTCCGAAGTCGGGCAGGGTGCCGCAGTTCGGCAGATCGACCATTTTCATCACGCCGGCCAACCATTCTCCGTTGGATGAGTTTCCGCCGTGGTTCTCGACGATGACGCCCATTTCGAGCGGCTTGGCGAATTCGGAGAGGCGCCGCAAACCATCGGCGGCCAACACCTGTTGCTCTTCGTACGATCCTTTAGAACGCGCGTTGACGCGAATGGAATGACAACCAAGTTGTTTCGCGCAGACGACCCATTTCTTGTGGCGATTGACGGCGTCAATCCGCTTCGCCTCGTCCGGGGCACCCAAGTCGCCTTCGCTGTCGATCAGAATCACCGTCCCGGCAACGCCGACATCGTCGGCCCGTTTGCGCATGTCGGCGATGTATTTCTTGTCTTCGGATTTGGTGAAGAACGGCCGGTTCCAGTACTCGACGCCGTCGAGGTCGAACGTCTTGCGAATGAATGCGGCGTAGTCGAGATTGTCCAGTTTCTTCGCGGAAATCATCCGATGCAGCGAGTATTCAGTGCAGGAGATTTTGTAGAGCGGTTTCTTCTTATCGTTTGCTGAAAACGCGAACGAAGACAACGGTCCGCCAACAGCCAGACCGGCAGCGATACCGAGTGATGAGTTCAGAAACTGGCGGCGGTTTGAATTGTGATTCATTGAATGGCGCCTTGAATAAATATGTGTGGTCGCGATGTTGCGTAAGAGTTGTTCGTTGCATTCGATTGTAAACGGTCAAGCGACGGCATCACAACAAGTCGCCAACTATACCAACAAAAAAAGCCCACAGGCGTTGCCACCCGCGGGCTTTTGGTTTCTTGCTCGAGACTCTTGTCTCTCGACTCTAAGCCAATCTTAATACCGGTAATAATCGGGCTTGTACGGCCCTTCGACCGGGATGCCGAGATAGTCGGCCTGTTCCTGGCTCAACTTCGACAACTTGACGCCCAGTTTGTCCAAATGCAAACGGGCGACTTTTTCGTCGAGGTGTTTGGGCAGCGTGTAGACTTTGTTCTCGTAGGCGTCCTGGTTCTGGGCCAGTTCCACCTGCGCGATTGACTGGTTCGTGAAACTGTTCGACATCACGAAACTGGGATGTCCCGTCGCACAACCCAGATTGAGCAGGCGGCCTTCCGCCAGAATGAGAACACTGTGGCCGTCCGTGTAGGTCCACATGTCGTATTGTGGCTTGATGTTCGTGTGCTTGATGCCCGGCGTTGCCTTCAGGCCGGCCATGTCGATTTCGTTGTCGAAGTGGCCGATGTTGCCGACGATCGCACCGTCTTTCATCTTCGCCATGTGCGCGGCCATGATGATGTCCTTGTTGCCGGTGGTGGTGATGTAGATGTCGGCATACGAAAGCGCGTCTTCCAGCGTCAGAACTTCGTACCCTTCCATCGCCGCCTGCAGTGCACAAATCGGGTCGATTTCGGTGATGACGACCCGCGCTCCCTGGCCTTTGAGCGACTGAGCACAGCCTTTGCCGACGTCGCCATAGCCACAAACGACGGCCACCTTGCCGGAGACCATCACATCGCTGGCACGGAACAACCCGTCGATGAGCGAATGCCGACAGCCGTAAAGGTTGTCGAACTTGCTCTTGGTGACCGAGTCGTTGACGTTGATGGCGGGGAACAGCAGCGAGCCGTTCCGTTCCATTTCATACAGCCGATGCACGCCGGTGGTTGTCTCTTCGCTCACACCCTGGCAGGCGGCTGCCACTTTGTGCCAGCGCTGCGGGTCTGCATCGAAACAGCTACCGAGCAGTTTGAGGATTTCCTCGAACTCCTCGTTGTCGGCGGTTTCCGGTCCGGGCACTGCGCCTTCGTTTTCGTATTTGTATCCATTGTGAATGAGCAGCGTTGCGTCGCCACCGTCATCGACGATTTGCGTTGGACCTTCACCATCGCCGAAGTTCAGCGCCTGCTGTGTGCACCACCAGTATTCTTCCAGAGACTCGCCCTTCCAGGCGAAAACCGGAATGCCGCGCGGGTCGTCGGGCGTTCCGTCTTTGCCCACGACGATGGCAGCTGCCGCATGATCTTGCGTGCTGAAAATGTTGCACGAGCACCAGCGGACGTCGGCTCCCAGTTCCGTCAGCGTTTCAATCAGCACGGCCGTCTGCACCGTCATGTGCAGCGAACCCATAATCCGCTGTCCGGCCAACGGCTTGCTCGATCCGTACTCTTCACGGCAGGCCATCAGGCCCGGCATTTCTCTTTCGGCTAAATCGAGTTCTTTGCGCCCCCACTCGGCCAGCGACAGATCTTTGACCTTAAAATCGAACGTAGTCGTCGTAGACATCTCTGTTCCTCAACTTCTGTGGGAATCAAATTTCGTGGGAGCGATTTCCCTGAAACCGGCACATCAACCGGCTGGGTTTCGTGTTCATACAGACACTTCTGCAGGCGTCGATAACCGCTATCGCCATAAGATAGGCAGTCACAGCAGCTTCGACAACCTTAGACTTGCTTGGAAAACGCAATTGCTGTTGGATGAACGACGCGAGGTCAATAGAATCCGCCGTCGCGCTGCACTCCCAGAATCACTCGCTATCTTGTCCGGAAAGCGCATCTTACGTATTCTGGACACCCACGCAGATCACGGCTGCGGTGATGGCAAACACTATCGCGAACAGCTTTTGAGGATATCGCCATGCGCATCCGGGACGTTTACCGCCGGACGCAATTCGGACTGTCGATCGAGATCTTTCCGCCCAAAACGTCGGCCGGCGATGAATCGCTGAGGCAGTCGTTGAAGCGGTTGTCCGTCTTTCGGCCTGCGTTCATTTCCTGCACGTACGGAGCCGGCGGCAGCACGCAGCATCGCACGGTGGAGTGGTGTGCGGAGATCCAGGATACGCTCGGCATTTCCGCCACCTCGCATTTCACCTGCGTCGGTTCGACGGTGGATGAATTACGCGAGTGGTTACGGCTGGCCGGCGATAACGGCATCCGCAACATTATGGCATTGCGTGGTGATCCGCCGCAGGGACAGGAAACATTCGAAGCCGTTGAGGGCGGGCTGCAAAATGCCAACGAACTTGTGGAATTAATTCGCAGCGAGTGTCCGGAGATGGGCATTGGAGTTGCCGGCTATCCCGAGAAGCATCAGGAAGCGCCCGATGCGGCCACCGATTTGGCGAACCTGAAACGAAAAGTCGCTGCCGGTGCCGATGCCGTCTACACCCAGCTGTTTTACGTCAACGAGAATTTCCTGCGTTTCCGCGAACAATGCGAACAGACGGGCATCGAAGTCCCGTTGATTCCGGGAATCATGCCGATCACAAATTTCTCGCGAATCCAGCGGATCGCGGCGATGTGTGGGGCAGAAGTTCCCGACGAGCTGTCGGCCCGGCTCGAAGCAGCGCAAGACGACAAAGAAGCACAATTTGAAATTGGCGTGGAACATGCGATTCAGCAATGCCGCCAATTGATGGACGAGGGCGTCCCGGGCATTCACTTTTATGCCTTGAACCGCTCGCGTGCCTGCGAACGGATTCTCGACGCGCTCGGTTTCAAACGCACACAAGCCGAATGTGCGTGAAGTCAGCAAAGAGAAACCGGGTTTTTTGAAAAAACCGGGTTTCTAACAAACCGCTGCCAACACGGCCCGCAAGCGGGCCGGCTAAATGAATTTTCTTCACCGTTGTAAAGAGTGACTTTCCCCATGTCCCTTGTCGCCGAACCGACAACCCGCGAAATGCTCGATGACCTGTTAGCCCAACGAATTCTCGTACTCGATGGTGCGATGGGTACGATGGTCATGGCAGCCGGTCCCACCGAAGCCGACTACCGCGGCCAGCGGTTCAAAGACCATTCGATCGATCTGAAGAACGCCAACGATGTGCTGGTGCTCACTCAGCCCGAACTGATCGAAAACATCCACCGGGAATATCTCGACGCCGGCGCGGACATCATCGAAACCGATACGTTCAACGCCAACGTGATCTCGCTCGAAGAGTTTGGGCTTGATCAGTTCACGCACGAGATCAATCAAACCGCCGCCGAGATTGCGCGGCGTGCTGCAGACGAATTCACGGCAATCGATCCCGATAAACCGCGCTTCGTCGCCGGCAGCATTGGGCCGACGAAAGTCATGCTCTCGATGTGCGGCAACCAGGAACCGGGGAAACGGTCGCATTCGTTCAACCAGATGGTTGACTCATACTGCACACAAATTCGCGGGCTGATTGCCGGCGGCGTCGATATTCTGCTGCCCGAAACATCGTTCGACACGCTGAACATGAAGGCGTGTCTGTTCGCCATCAACCGGTCGTTCGATGAGACGGGCGTTCGCCTGCCGGTGATGATTTCCGGTACGATCTTTGAAGGGGGCAAGACGCTCGGTGCGCAGTCCATCGAAGCGTTCTGGACGTCGCTTTCGCATTTCGACGCGATGAGCATTGGCCTCAACTGTGCGCTCGGCCCGGCCCAGATGCGGCCGTATATTGAGACGCTCTCGAAAATCTCCGACCGCTACATCAGTTGCTATCCCAATGCCGGCATGCCCGACGGTATGGGTGGTTTCGATTCATCGCCGGACGAAGTCGCGCGCTGGGTCGGCGATTTCGCCGAAAACGGTTGGGTGAATATCGTCGGTGGATGTTGCGGCACAACACCCGAATACATTCGCCGCATTTGCGCCGCCGTCGAAGGAATCGAACCGCACCAGCGAACCGCGTCACAGGCAGTCTCGACCTACAGTGGAACCGAGCAACTTCAGATTCGCCCCGAGTCGAACTTCACCATGGTCGGCGAGCGAACCAACGTCACCGGCTCGCGGCGATTCGCTCGGCTGATTCGCGAAGAGAAGCACGAAGAGGCCCTGGGCGTTGCTCGCCAACAGGTTGAAAACGGCGCCAACATTATCGACGTCAACCTCGACGAAGGCTTGCTCGACAGCGAAAAGGTGATGGTTACCTTTCTGAATCTGATCTCCGACGAGCCAGACATCGGCTGCGTTCCCATTATGATCGACAGTTCAAAATGGTCGGTCATCGAGGCGGGACTCCAGTGCGTTCAGGGCAAAGGCATCGTCAACTCGATCAGCATGAAAGAAGGTAAAGCGGAGTTCCTGCGGCAGGCGCGGCTCGTGCGCCGATACGGGGCGGCAGTCATCGTGATGGCCTTCGACGAAGAAGGGCAGGCAACCGACGCCGACCGCAAAGTCGCCATCTGTAAACGAGCTTTCAAACTGCTAACCGAAGAGATCGGCTTTCCGCCGCAAGATATTATCTTCGACGCGAACATTCTCACCGTCGGCACCGGCATGGAAGAGCATGCCAACTATGCCGTCGAATTCATCGAGGCGGTCCGGCGTATCAAACGGGAATGTCCCGGCGCAAAAACTTCGGGCGGTGTCAGTAACGTGTCGTTCTCGTTTCGCGGGAACAACGTTGTCCGCGAGGCAATGAACGCCGCCTTCCTGTTCCACGCCATCGCTGCCGGTCTCGACATGGGCATCGTCAACTCCGGCCAGTTGGAAGTCTACGAGGACATCGACAAGCAACTGCTCGAATTGGTCGAAGACGTGCTGCTCAATCGCCGAGAGGATGCAACCGAGCGCTTGATCGAGCACGCCGATACCGTCAAACAGTTGGCGAGCGGTGGGCGTAAGCCCACTGTTTCCCTCGAATGGCGCGATGGCAGTGTCGAAGAGCGACTGAAGCACGCGTTGATGAAGGGAATTGTCGACTTCATCGACGAAGACACCGAAGAGGCCCGGCAGAAATACGGGCGGCCGCTCAACATCATTCAAGGTCCGCTGATGGACGGAATGAACGTCGTCGGCGAGTTGTTCGGTGCGGGAAAAATGTTCCTGCCGCAAGTGGTGAAGACGGCACGCGTGATGAAGAAGGCAGTCGCCTATCTCACGCCGTTTATGGAAGATGAGAAAGAGGACGGGGCGAGTCTTGCCCGCGGCACCGTTGTTATGGCGACGGTCAAGGGAGACGTCCACGACATAGGTAAGAACATTGTCGGCGTTGTGCTCGCGTGTAATAGTTTCGAGGTGATCGATCTGGGCGTGATGGTGCCAGCCGAGAAGATTCTGCAAACCGCCATTGAAAAAGGGGCTGACATGATCGGCCTGTCGGGACTGATCACGCCGTCGCTGGAAGAAATGACGCACGTGGCCCGCGAGATGCAGTTGCAGGGATTCACAATGCCGCTGCTGATCGGCGGAGCGACGACGAGCGAAAAGCACACGGCCGTCAAAATTGCACCGGGATATCAACAGCCGGTGATTCACGTCACCAACGCGTCGCTGTCGGTGCCGGTGGTCGAAAAGCTGTTGGATAAAGATCAGCGAGATGAATTCATCGCAGAGAACGCGGCAACCCAACAGCACGCGCGCGAACAGTTTGCCAATCGGATGGAAAAATCGCTCGTCCCTTATGCCGAAGCGCGGGACAAGCGATTCCAGACCGATTGGAAGACGGTGCAAATCGATACGCCGTCGTTTCTCGGGCTGCAAGTCATCGAGAATCCGTCGCTGGCGGAGATTGCGGAGTACATCGACTGGTCGCCCTTCTTCCAGGCATGGGAATTGCGTGGCAAGTTTCCGAAAATCTTCGACGATCCGCAATGCGGCGAAGAGGCCAAAAAACTGTTCGCCGACGCGCAAGCGTTGCTGAAGCGGATCATTGATGAAGAACTCTTCACCGCCCGCGGCGCGTATGGCTTCTGGCCTGCGGCGACGGACGGTGATGATATTGTTGTTTTCAAACCGGAAGCTGACGCATCCGGCTCGCCTGCCGAACTCTGCCGGTTCCCGATGCTGCGTCAACAGTGGCAGCGCAAGGGCACCGAGGAATACCGTTCACTGGCCGATTATGTCGCGCCGCTCGATTGTGGACGTACCGATTACATCGGCGCTTTTGCGGTGACGACCGGTCACGGTTGCCCGGAGTTGGCTGCGGAATTTGAAAAGCAACTCGACGACTACCATGCGATCATGGCCAAGTCGCTCGCCGACCGCTTGGCCGAAGCCTTTGCCGAGATGCTGCATCGCCGGGCAAGGATTGACTGGGGATTTGGTACCGACGAGAGTTTGAACAACGACGAACTGATCGGCGAGAAATACCGGGGAATTCGCCCGGCGTTCGGATATCCCGCCTGTCCCGATCACACGGAAAAGCGCACGCTGTTCGATCTGCTGCACGCCGAAGAGAAAACCGGCATCACGCTGACTGAGAGTTTTGCCATGTGGCCGGCGGCGGCCGTCAGCGGGCTGTACTTTGCCCATCCCGAGGCGCGTTACTTTTCCATTGATCGGGTCACGAAAGATCAAGTCGAAGATTACGCCGCACGCAAGGGAATGTCCCTCGCCGATGCCGAACGCTGGCTCGCCCCCAACCTGGGCTACGATCGCGCGGAGTGAAAGTTCGTGGTGTGAAGGTTTGTAGTGACCCGATTCATCGGGTTTCGAGCGCGCGGAAAACGTTGAACGCTGACGCCCGGTTGAACGCGTTTGGGTTATCGCCAATCGCGCCGCAATGAATGCCTGCTGTTGATCGAACCGCATGAATGCGGTCACTACGAACTCGGTTTCCGTGCGATGAAGCCGACGCGTTTGGGCAGCAGCGCGTAGTCGCCGTAGTGGCGCACGGGACGCACGCGGAATCCGATCTTGCGCAGTATCGCGGCGACGTCAGCCTGCCGATAGAGCTGTATTCGGTGTGTCTCTTCGTGGCGTCGATACAGCTTTCCCGATTTGCGAAACGTGACGATGTGCCGACAGAACTGTTGTTTTCGGGGATCGGATTCATAACGCGTGAGACAGGCCCAATCGTGCTGTTCCCAGGAACTGGGCGGCCGATTGAGGCCGAGACCGACTTCAGCCACATCGAAGATTAACAGGCCGCCCGGTTCGAGTGCGTCGAAGATACGGCGGCAGACTTTCGACAGAACCTTTGCATTGTTTCGCGGGTCGAGCAGATAGCAGAGAACTTCCCCCAATGCGGTCACCGCTCGGCAAGGCGGAATTGCCGCAGTGCGGAACGACTCCATCTGGAAATGTGCGGCGGGCGCTCGATTGCGAGCCAGCTTGAGCATCGCCGGTGAAATGTCGATGCCGGTCGCGTCGTATCCCGCGTCGGTCAAATGCCGTGCCCAGATTCCGCTGCCGCACCCCAGATCGACGACCGGACCATCATCGATGCCGGCTTTGCGCAGCAACGCCAGCAACCCGGGTGCTGAGTCGTTGGCAAATCCGCCGAAACCGGTGTCGTGAACGTACGCCAAATCGGTTTCGTAGGCGGGTGGGTGGACTCTATCGTTCATTGCGGTCTCACATGCTTGGAACTTGTTGGCCAATTGCGATGCAAAATTCTGTTAAGTGGCGATGGCCGTTGCGGTTCAGTGACCAGCAGACCGCTTTATCCCTATCTATTACCCCAATCACAAGGGGAGATTCGATATGATTGCCAGGCGAAATCTGGAAATTCGCTCCAGTACGATGCGACACGCGAGCGCGGACCACCTTCCTCGCCGCGTCGTTCCGCTGCCAACAATTGAATACGTCGATAACCCGCTGTTCGCGGCCAAAGACGCGCAAACTGAGATCGACGGTTTGCGGCCAACTTCGTTGGATTTCGATGAGCCGCAAGCTCGACTGCGCAACGACTGTAATCTTTCGTTACACAGCGCTCTGTGCGACCGGTCTCCGCTGTCGCGAGAGGAAGAACGTTACTTGTTCCTGCGGATGAACTTCATTCGCTTGCGCGCATCGACACTGCAGCGAGCGGGAACGCGGCGAACGACGCAGAAGGCGGCTTTGTTGCTTCGCGATGCAACGGCGATTCGCAATCGGATTGCCGTCGCCAACGAGCGATTGGTCGTTTCAATTGCGAGTGGGTTTGCCGACGCCGTCACGCCGCTGGATGAATTGGTGGCAGCGGCGCAGTTACCGCTGTTGCGGGCGGTGGAACTGTTCGACGTCTCGCGTGGGTATTGCTTCAGCACGTATGCCACACATACCATCCGTAATCACTGCGTGCGGATTCGCTCTCGCGCTCAGCGGTGGCGGCAGCGGAACGCGTGCGGCATTGTTGAAGAGGCGGAGTATCCCGTCAGCGGTCCGTCGTCCGAACAACTTGAGGTGGCGCGGCAGACGTTAACTCAGCGGTTGTTTGCCGAACTGAATGATCGTGAAAAGACGATCCTGTCGGCGAGATTCGGGCTGGGCCATTACGATCGGCCGCACACATTTCTGGAAATCGGACGGTTACTGGGGTTGAGCAAAGAGCGGACACGCGTGCTCGCCCACCGCGCGATCGGGAAACTGCAACAACTGGCTTGCGAACAGAAGTTGACTTGGCTGGAGACATGATGGCGTCGAACAGGATATGCCTGTCTTGTTGGAACACACCGAATAGAAGCCTGAAGCGCAAGCGAATGAGCATAGGGGTTCGTTCGCCAATCTTGTAACTCCTTAGCTTGCGCTTCAGGCTTTGATTTTCGGCTCGGCCAATCAATTGAATGCGAACAACGTGAAAACCGAAACCTACATACGCCGTTCACGAATCCCCGCGCCGGCCGCTGCGGTTTTCGACTGGCATGCCAGAGAGGGCGCGTTCGGACGGCTGTCGCCACCGTGGCAATCGGTGGAGTTGATCTCCTCGATTGGCGGAATCAACAACGGGGCACGCACGGAATTCTATCTGAAGGCGGGGCCGTTTCGTCGCCGTTGGGTGGCCGAGCATGGCGGGTTGGAACCGGGACGGCTGTTTCAGGATGTTCAGGTCAAGGGTCCGTTTTCCAAATGGGAACACACGCATACAATAACCCCGGACGGCGAAGACGCCTGCATTCTGGAAGACCACATTGAATTCGCACTGCCTTTGGGAATGATCGGCCGCGGTCTCGTCGGCGGAATGATCCGGCGAGATTTGGAGCGGGCGTTTCGCTATCGTCACGAACTCACGGCGCACGACGTGTGTGCCCATCAGGCTGCAGGAAACAAAGCTATGAAAATCCTCGTCACCGGGTCCAACGGAATGGTTGGCAAGTCGCTGATTGACTTCCTGACAACTGGCGGACACGAAGTCGTGCGGCTTGTTCGTAAGTCATCTCAACACGACAACGCGATCCAGTGGAACCCATCCGAGGGGAAAATCGACGGCGCTGCGTTGGAAGGGATTGAAGCGGTCGTGCATCTGGCGGGTGAAGGGATTGCAACGCGCCGCTGGAGCGCTGCGCAAAAGGCTCGGATTCTCGACAGCCGCGTTCAAGGAACGCGATTATTGTGCGAAGCACTCGCCGAAATGCAGACGCCGCCGCGGACATTCATTAGCGCTTCGGCCGTTGGTTACTATGGGGACCGGGGCGATGAGACGCTCGATGAGACGAGCGGCGTGGGAACCGGTTTTCTGGCCGATGTTTGTCAGCAGTGGGAAACGGCCTGTGAGCCGGCACGCGAAAAAGGCATTCGTGTGGTCAATCTGCGCATCGGTGTGGTGCTCAGTCCGCAAGGGGGTGCGCTGAAGTCAATGCTACTGCCGTTCAAACTGGGCGTTGGTGGAGTTGTCGGTGATGGCAAGCAGTACTGGAGCTGGCTCGCGATCGATGATCTGATCGGAGCGATCCATCATGCTCTGATGTGTGACGATCTTAGTGGACCGGTCAATGTGACGTCTCCCAATTCGGCAACCAATCGCGAATTCACGAAGTTATTGGGAAAGGTGCTGCGTCGCCCGACCATCTTGCCGATGCCCGCATTTGCCGCGCGAGTTGCGTTGGGTGAAATGGCCGACGAGTTGTTGCTGACCAGCGCTCGTGTGCTGCCGACACGTCTGCAGGAGACGGGTTATGAATTTCGCTGTCCCGATTTGGAAGGCGCGTTACGGCACGTGTTGGGCCGATGACTGCGACGATGATCGCTTGCGGGTTAGCGGACCCCAAAGACTTCCGTGGCGGTGAAACCACAAGCGGAGATTCCCGGCCTATCCCAATATCGGCAACAGCCCCGGTGATTCGTGTTGTAATTCGCGGGTCACAATGCGGCCGATGAGCGTCGTCGCAGTGGTTTCGTCGATGGTGATTTGAGCGAGGTTGCCGGCCAGTCGCGGGTTGCCGTCGAACACGACAATGCGGTCGCAGCGCGTGCGGCCGACGAGTTGGAGTGGGCCGGTTGGAGTGTCAGAGGGCTTACGCCCCCCGCTCGCCACATCGGATTTGATTGTCGCTTTGCTGAGGCCTTCGACGAGGACTTCGACATTGCGGCCGATGAATTCTGCGTTGTCTTCTTCGCAGATTTCGTTGGAGAGGTCGAGCATGGCATTGTTGCGGCGGCGTTTGTCCTGCTCGGAAACGTCATCGGGCAGCAGTTCGTGTGCTTTGGTTCCCGGTCGCGGGCTGTATTTGAAGACGAAATTATTCTTGAAGCGGAATTCGCGGACGGCGTCCATGCTTCGCTCGAATGCTTCTTCCGTTTCACCCGGATGTCCGACGATGAAGTCGCTCGACACGGCACAGTCGGGCATGCAGTCACGAATGCGGTGCATCATTTCGCGGTACTGGGCCACCGTGTAGCCGCGCTTCATTGCCGTCAACACATCGTCGCAGCCCGATTGCAACGGAACATGCAGGTAGTGGGCAACCTTGGGCAGATCGCGCATCGCCTGGAGCAAATCGTCGCCCATGTCGCGAGGGTAGTTGGTGACAAACTTGATGCGGTCGATGCCGGGCGTGTCGTGAATGAGTTCCAGAAGATCGGCCAGCCGATACAGACGGCCCCCTTCGGTGTGCTTGTAGCTGTTGACGGTTTGCCCCAGCAGTGTGACTTCACGTACCCCTTGATCGGTGAGCACTTCGATTTCGCGGGCAATTTTGCTGGGGGGACGACTTTGCTCCGGCCCGCGCGTTGTTGGCACAACGCAATAGGTGCAGAACTTGTCGCAGCCAATCATGATCCGCACGAATGCCTGCCACGGCGAGGGACGCATTTGCGGCTCGCGGAGCGGATCGTAACTTTGAAAACTCGTCGAGACCGCCTGCACCGAACCGTCGCGACGGCCTAAGCTGACGGCCAATTTGCGCTTGCGATCGTGCCGGGCTTCTTCGATCAACCGTGGGATTTCGGCCAACTGACCGGTTCCGACAACAAGATCGACATGGGGTGCCCGCTTGAAAATCTGCTTCTGATCTTTCTGAGCCATGCAGCCCATCACGCCGACGACAACATTGGGGCGCTGCCGATGGATGTGCTTCAAGCGGCCGAGTTGGCTGTAGACTTTGTGTTCGGCATGCTCGCGAACGCTGCAGGTATTGAGCAGAATGGTGTCGGCCTGTTTGGCGTCGTCGGTCAAAGTGTATCCGAATTTCCCAAGTGCACCCACGACCAATTCGCTGTCGAGCATGTTCATCTGACAGCCGACGGTCTCGATGTACAATCGGTGGTTGTGTTCGGTGGGCGGTGTAGCAGTCACGGCAAATCCTGTACGACGTCGAATAACACGTTGAGCGGCGGGGCAACGCCCCACACGGCTGATATCTGGTGTACCCAACCACGCGGTCCCGCGTCAACCGGTGGGTACCCGCACCAATTGGGTAGGGAGGTTCGTAGTGACCGGATTCATCCGGTTCCGATCGCGCGGTTGGCAGTCATCCCACCAACGACGTCATCCCACCAACGACGTCATCCCACCAACGACGTCATCCCGTCAACGACGTCGATGTCGCAATCAAACCGCATGAATGCGGTCACTACGAGCCGGTCGAACCGAAAACCTGGCGGCTGCAAGTTACGCAGCCGCGTTGGCGCGTTCGGACACATTGCTTTCGGTGACGGGTTCAACCGGTTGTGGGTTGGCCGCCAACTGCTTCTCGTACTCCAACAACAACTGCCGTCGATGCTGGCGACGGTGATGCGACATCAGCGACACCAGCGAACTGAGCGCCAGCAACGACGCTCCCACGTACAGGATCAACTGCCAGACGTCCATCCGGAACCCCTCCTTTGGTTCTGCAGATTAATTCGTCCCGGTTGTCTCCTCGGGCTGCAATTTATTCACGCACGCGTTCGACGTAGGCTCCGGTTGCGCATTCAATCTTGATTTTGTCGCCCTGGTTGATAAATGCCGGCACTTGGACCGATGCCCCGGTTTCAACCGTCGCCGGCTTGGTGACGTTGGTCGCCGTGTCGCCGCGCGCGGCCGGTTCGGCAAAGGTGATTTCCAGGACAACGTGCTGCGGCGGATCAACATCGATCAACTGGCCGTTCCAATACAGCAAGTTGCAGGGCGCGCCTTCCATGAGAAACTTCGCCCGTTCCTCGAAAGCTTCCGTTGGCAATGTGTCTTGCTCAAATGTTTCGTCGTCCATGAAGACGAAACCGTTCGAGTCGCGGTAGAGATATTGGCCGTTGGCACGAATTACGTCGGCAGCTTCCAGGCTGTCGCCGCTACGATAGGTGACGTCGATAAGTTTTCCGCTCAGCAGATTGCGGAGCTTGGTGCGATACATCGCCTGCCCTTTGCCCGGCTTGCGAAATTCCACGTCAATCATGTCGAACGGCGAACCGTCGATAAGCACTTTGGTTCCTTTCCGGAAATCTCCGGAGTTAATCTGCGGCATCGCGTGTTACTCTTGAAAAATGGACTGTCGGCTATCAGCATTCAATGGAATGCGGTCGGTTTGGGAAAACAGTATGCGGGGATTGCCCGAAACGGCGTCCTATCATTCTCAGTGGATTCGTTTTCAATCGATGGGTGCCACTGGCGTGTCGCCAGTGCAGCGCGGTGGACACTGGCGACACGCCAGTGGCACACAACCCTTCAATCGAGACAAGACACAACGCCGGTGGCGAAACACCGGTAGAAACATACCAAAACGGAACGGACAGGAAAATGCCAGACGGCCGAAACAACGACGGCCCCGTCGCAGAATCGGGCCAGTTTTCGGCTCCAGTGGCGATTCAGAGCCGATCGGGCGCTGCCGACGAATGGCATCGCTCGCTGGCTGCCGCCATCCGTAACCCCGACGAACTCATCGACGAACTCGAATTGCCGGATCGATTCCGCCAACCGGCGAGACGGGCAGCCGATCTCTTTCCACTGATGGTTCCCCGCAGCTTTCTGTCGCGAATGCAGAGGGGAAATCCGGACGATCCGCTGTTGAAACAGGTGCTGCCGCTCGATGCGGAATTCGACGTGGTGCCGGGATTCGTGCCCGATGCGTTGGATGAAGACCGTTTTCGTCCGGCCCCCGGCTTGCTGCAGAAGTACGCGGGGCGTGCCTTGTTGATCGCAACCGGAGCCTGTGCCGTTCACTGCCGTTACTGCTTTCGGCGGCATTATCCCTATGGGAATGAGCCGCGCAGATTGAGCGATTGGGAACCGGCGTTGGAAGTGATTTCCGCCGACCGGTCGCTGCACGAGATTCTTCTGAGCGGCGGTGATCCGTTGATGCTGACCGACCAACGGCTGCGGGTACTCATCGAGCGTCTGGGGAAAATTACCCATCTCAGGCGACTGCGAATTCACACGCGGCTGCCAATCGTCCTGCCCGATCGAGTTTCGGATTCGTTTTTGGAATTATTGCACTCGACGCGTTTGACGCCGATTGTCGTCGTGCACGCCAATCACCCCGGCGAAGTTGTTGCCGATTGCGCCGACGCATTACGCCGGTTGGTTCGTTCGGGCGTGACGGTATTGAATCAGGCGGTTCTGCTCCGCGGCATTAACGACGATGCCGACACGCAAGCCGAACTCTGTGAACGCCTGGTCGATCTCGGCGTGATTCCTTACTACTTGCACCAGTTGGACCGCGTCGCCGGCACAGCGCATTTCGAAGTGCCGGAAGAAAAAGGCCGCGCGATCATTGCCGAATTGCGGCAGCGACTTCCCGGTTATGCGGTGCCGCAATTCGTTCGCGAAGTGCCGGGAGAGGAATTCAAAGTGCCGTTGTAATCGGATGCGAGGAACCCTGCGAGAAACCCGGTTTTTTGAAAAAACCGGGTTTCTGTCAATGCGGTTTCCGGCGCATGCCCGTGCGGCCCCTGCCACACTCTTGCGGAGATTGCAAGTGGAAAAGTGACAAACTTTCTTTTCGTTTCACTTGGCATTTTTAACGGCTATCGCTTAGGCTCATCATCGATTTATAATGCCTATGGCGGGCAGATTATTTCGCGCCGTATCATCATTCTGCGAGAGTCATTGTCATGAACGTCGATTTCGCCAGGCCCAGCGTCTCAGACCTCGTGTTCCAGGCATACGGCCGGTCGGTTCATCCCGAACTGTTTCAGGTTTATGCAGATCTGCAGGTTTGGCAAGAAGAGTACACGGCAGATATTCGCATCTGCGATGCCGGCCATACCATCGACTTTCACCGCAATGGACAGTGCGTGACGGAGGTGACCGCGACCGGCAAACAGCCGTTGCCGCAGCGGAAGCGATTTCTCGACAGGCGGTTGCGCGGTAGTCGCGACGAATCGTTTCGCTTAGAGGGCGGGCTGAAGTATCACGTCAGTTATCAACTGGAGCAGCTCGATCCAGAGGTGTACCAGGAGATTCACGAGGAGTTGCTCGTGGACACCAAAACGGCCAACGTGTCGCATTGCTTTCCGGCCGGCAACCGTCTTTCACCCGGTCCGTTGAGTCTCATTCGCGTCGATGTCGGCGCACGCAGCCTGCTCATTCACGCCTTTCACACATTTCCCGATGCACTCGCAGTGGTGAAGACGCAGTCGCTGTTTGAGTTGTAGAATCGTCGAGATTCGACAAGTTGGAAGAGGTTCGACGGATCCCGGCCGCTGGGAACAGAGTGGATTACAGGCGATCTTGGAGCGAATTGGATTTCTCGCTACAATCCGCCCCCTCTCACCTCGAAATACTTCCCTTCACACGCCAATTTTCACAGGGCCGGTCCACGGTGCGCAGCGCCCCGTCTCGATTTGTACCGCCAAAAAGCCGTTGTTCCGGCATCGATTTCGTGCCGGAGAGGCGGTCGTGCGGCTGTGCGCGCCGGCAACTCGTTCGGCTGGTCGCCCTCGCTGTTGTTGCGTTTGGATTGAGTGGCTGCAGCTATTTCTCGAACCAGATGGCCCCCGGTCGTTTGGAACACGGATACACAATCGTCTTGCCGGGGGTTGAGGGCAAGAGTTTTGCCAACTCCAATCTCGCGCAGGGATTGAAGAACGCCGGCTACCCCGGGGCAATCGAAATCGATAACTGGACCACGGGATCATTTCTGCTATTCCCGGTTCATCTGCGAAATCTGGAACGAAACCGGCGCGAAGCGTGGCGGATTGCCCAGAAAATCATCATTTATCAGGACCGGTATCCCGGCCGGCCGGTGCATCTCATCGGGCATTCCGGTGGCGGCGGTCTTGCACTACTAGCGCTGGAAGCGCTTCCGCCCGGACGGAAGGTCACATCGGCCACGTTACTTCAGGCGGCCGTTTCTCCGCGATACGACTTATCCGATAGTTTATCGAAAACAGAAGCGGGGTTGTGGAACCTCTATTCGCCGCTCGATGTTGTCGTGTTGGGTGCCGGAACCAGTCTGCTTGGGACCGTCGATGGACAACATACACCGGCCGCCGGCCTGATTGGTTTCCGAGAGCCGAGCGAGTCTGAGCCGCTCAATCTCGAAGCCGCGAAACTGCATCAGGTCAGATACGACTGGCGGATGCTGGCCAAGGGCAATCTTGGAGGACATCTGGGACCGACGTGGATCGGATTCAGTCATAGCTATTTATCTCCACTTCTTGCGGAAGCTGAGACTCATCGGGATGCCACGCAAACGTGGTCCTCAGCAGTTCCCGTTTCCATCCCTGTTCGTGCACTGGCCACGCCTGCACCATCAGGCTGGATGAACGGCGTTCATCCGGCTGGTTTTCACGATGCGTCTGCGACCAGCAATCGCGTTCAATCTGCGCCAGCCGCGGCGCGCGCGAGCGGATATTGGCCGTCCGCCGCACCAGTTGACCCTGGTCGAACAGACTGACGGTTGTCGGTTCCTCAACGTCGAGAAAACGATAGGCGATCAACTCGTGACTCGCCGTGGAATATCGCTGCTTCAATCGCGGCAGATCCCAGCATTCGCGGCGGGCGTCGTCGAAGAACCAGAGGCTGGGTAACAACAGTCGCGACGCCATGAGATTGGCGACGTGTTCGCGCAATTGTGGCGAACCTTACCTTCATCCACATCGGCATCAACCCGCTCGAAAACCCTCCAGGCAAATGCCTCGCCCAGCTCGTGCGCGACGGCCCACTGCAACCGTTCGGGGCGATCTTCGGGTCGCACGAGTACGGTTGATTGCCCGCCAATTCTCTTATGCCGTGCCCGTCCCGACTGACTGGCATCGTAGGCAACGTGAATCCGCAGGCAATCGGCCAGTGCGAGACAATCGACCGGCGGCGACTGCATTCCGCCCCGTTCGAGCAACTCATTCGCGACATCGTCCAGTGCCGCAACCCAATCAGCCGGAACCCTTTGAAACATCTCGTTCCCCTCGCCTGTGTTGTGTGTTTGCATGTATACTATCACCGCCGGGTTACAAATTCCAGTCAAAAGAGGCGGTTTGCGTCGGCTGTTGGAGGAAAATCGGTTGAAGTGGATATCGGGGGCGCTTCGGTCCGATGTCGATAGCGATGTGCGGGTCTCGCGGCGAAGTCGCGCCAGCGAGAATTCTCACACTCGACCCGAGACAACAGGGACGTAATGCAAACCAGTGCACAGCCGGAAGAACCTGAAGTGGCGTCGCTTGGCCGCCTGCCGGCATCGCGCCGGCGTGCTTTGCTGTTCGGCTTGTGTGCCGTGGCAGCGGGGTGGTGCGTCACGCATTGGCTCAACGGGCGGAACGAGTTGATATTGCGTGGAGTCGTCACAGTTCCAACAACTGTCGTGGCTGCTCCCCTCGATGGCAGGCTGATCGAGTTGAACGCCGCCGAGTACGACATTGTTCATGGCGGAGGTTCGCTGGCGCTCATTGAGAACGATCAGCTTGCATCGCAAATCGAAATCCAGCGACAGCGGGTTGCCCAGTTGCAGGATGATTTGACCGTGGCCGAAGCACGGGCCGACGTCGATTTGGCATGGCGACAGAAGGACCTGCAGACAGAGATTCACGGCACGCAAATTGAGTCGGCCAATTTGCTCAAACAAAAACTGATGCGCGACGTCGAACGGCTGGCGTGGAACGACTTCAAACGGGGTGGCGAAGCACTGATTCAACTCACCTCGACGGAAGAACTCTTCCTGACGTTGCAAGCTCCGCAGTTGCGTTCGGAAGAACAACAGTTGCGGGCAGCGCTCCAAGAAGAGGCGTCCCGCAATGCGGCGGAAGTTTTGGATGCTCAAATTGGGTTGTGCGATCAGCGACTGGCCGAACTGCGTCAACTGTCGGCCCGACTTCCATACAAAGTAAAACAGGCCGCCGGCCTGGAACGCGCTCGCAACACATTGCAGGCTGCCGAGCAGGAATTAACGCGATTGGAAATGCAACCACAACGGGTCACGCTGAGCGCACCGGCTTACGGCGTTGTTGGTGTGTTTCGGCAGGCGGTCGGAAGCAGTGTCGTTCGCGGAGAGACGATTGTGGAGTTGCTTGATCTGGACCGACCGTTCCTCATCGCCAAGGTCCCATCGGCCCAATTGCACCGTTTCGCGCAAGGCACCGAGGTGACGTTACAATTTCCCGGCGATGTGAAACGCAGCGGACGTGTTACTTCCATCCCCCCGCAAACCAACACAGAATTCACATCGCCCGACGATGTCCCGATAGCCGTCCGCATCGATCCCACAGGAAAACTGTGGCCGCGCGTTCCGGTTGGCTCAGCGGTTGAAGTCGTCGTCGGCCAAGGTTCGTAACTCCCTCTCCCACTGGGAGAGGGTTGGGGTGAGGGCCTTTTTTGCGATGAATTCACATCCTTTCCTCGAACAGAAAGAGATGTTGAAGCGGCTTCCCAAAGTAACCCGAAGCGTAAGCGAGGGAGCGATTTACGATTCTCTCGCAAAGTCCTTCGCTAACGCTTCGGGTTACAAATCCGATGAAGTCATTTCGAACATGGTTTTTCACGAGAAGGAATGTTGAGACGCCATCGGCGAAATGTCATTCCACAACTTCGACCGCCGCAATCTCATCGATTGAAAATGGCCCGTGCTCCTGGTTGCCTGAGGTTGACGATTCCAGCAGCAGCAATCGGCCTAACTCGCACGAGCGTGCATCAGGGTATCCGGTCACTTCGCGTCCGTCGCGTAGCGTGAGGCGGACCTCGCGCGTTTCGTTCACGCCCGACAATTCTTCGTGCACCAGCGACGGAAAGCGGCCCCACGCCCACGTCCACAGCGTGGCAGCCGAATCGACCCGCCCGGCAATGTCGTTCCACTCGGCTTCGGCCTCGAGCAGATCGGCCAACGCGGCATCGCGGCACCACGGTTGCAGCACGTCATCAATCCACGTTCGACGCGACGTGACCAGTTCATCAAAGGAAGCCATCAGCGTTCTCTTCTTCTGCTCTACAAATCGAAGCCGTCGCGCAACCGGCAAACGACGGAATGTCCAATGAGCCACGACTCATCGCTGTAACACTTTCTGTACTTCGTCCGTGGTCACCGGACGGATCAAACCGCGCTCGGTGACAATCGCTTCAATGTATTCCGCCGGTGTGACGTCGAACGCTGTGTTGTTGACATCGACGCCATCGGGGGCGGTCTGCCGACCGAAGCCGTGCGTGACTTCTTCTGCTTCGCGCTCCTCGATCGGGATATCATCACCCGACGCCAACGACATGTCGAACGTACTCGACGGGGCGGCGATATAAAACGGAATTCCGTGTGCCTTTGCCAACAGCGCCACCGAGTAGGTGCCGATTTTGTTGGCCGCATCGCCGTTGGCCGCAATGCGGTCGGCTCCGGTGACAACCGCCTGAATGCGGCCCTGTTTCATCATCCAGCCGGCGGCCGAATCGCAGATGAGCGTGACCGGCACATTGCGTTTCATGCATTCCCAGGTTGTCAGCCGCGCACCCTGCAGCAGCGGTCGTGTTTCGTCGGAGTAAACGTGAATCTGTTTGCCCGCCGCCACGGCAGCGAAGATGACCGAGAGCGCCGTTCCATCGCCGGCAGTCGCCAAACCACCCGCGTTGCAGTGGGTGAGTACGCCTCCGGCATCGGGAAGCAATTCCGCTCCCACCCGTCCCATAGCCGCACACATATCGCGATCTTCGCGTTCGATCAACTGGGCCTCAGATAGTAATCGCTGTAGTCGGTCGGGTGATGCCAGTTCGCCACATTCCCCCGCGACCCGTTGCATACGATCTAATGCCCAGAACAAATTCACAGCGGTCGGCCGGCTGGATGCGAGGTACTTGCAGACTTCGTCCAGCCGGGCGTCGAACTCGCTTTGGCTGCTTTCGGAGACCGATTGTTGTCCCAGCACCACACCATACGCGGCCGCCACGCCGATTGCCGGCGCGCCGCGCACGGAGAGACGGCGAATCGCCCCCCACACCTGTTCGATCGTGCGACATTCGAGGTCGCGTTCTTCGACGGGCAGCAGCGTCTGGTCGAGCAATAGTAAATGCCCGTCCGTTCCGCCGACCCAACCGAGCGTCATCGATGCTCTCGTGTCTGCCAAACCGCCATCCGTTGAACTCATCATTTGCCTTCTTGCCGGAGAAAAAGATCTTGCCGGAGGAAAAAATGCCGTCACGCGGAGAATAACGGCCTGCCGCCGAACCGTCGAGTAAACCTTGTTCGATCCACTGCGGCGCCATCATCCCATCCAACGGTTGGCATTGACACATTCCGCCAACCCCCCTATTTTCCCGTCGCTTTCGTTGCGGCCAAACGTCGAGCGTGACTCCGTCGCGGAAGCCCCGCCGTGGAGCGGCGGTCTACTCATAAAACACGCCGTTCAGCGAACACGTAGGATCGACACTTGATGGACATGCAGACAATTGGGGATCGGTTTCCGATCATTCGGCCATACGTCGTCGATAAAGACGTGCTCGATCTGGGTTGCGTCGATGCCCATCCGGCGCGGGAAGATTCCGACGTGCGGCTCGAACGAAAACCCGATGTGTTGTTCCGCCGCGTCGCCGAAGCGAACCCAAACACCGTCGGCGTCGATATCGATCAGGACGGCGTCACAGTCCTCACGGGCATGGGTTACAACGTGCAGTGTGCCGATGTCGAAACGATGGATCTGGAACGGCAATTCGACACGATTGTCGCAGGCGAGATCATCGAACACCTGGAGAATCCCGGCCTGTTCCTGCGGAATATGCTTCGGCATCTCAAGCCCGATGGCACAATTATCGTCAGCACGCCGAACCCGTTTTACACCGGGCAAACCTGGAAAATCTGGCGGCACGGTCTCCCTGCCGTTCACGATGAACACGTCAACTGGCAGGACCCGGTCACGCTCGAACAACTCTTCAGCCGCACGGGGTACGAAACTGTTGCGGGCTATTGGGTCCAACCGGAATCGAAACTGCTGAAGACGTGGAAGCGGCTGTTGCGGCCCTACTTCGCCCATTCATTCATGCTCATCGCGCGGCCGGCAGCCGCAGCGAAATCGGCGGCCGCCTGAGTTTAGCGGCGGGGCAACGCCCCGCGTGCGTCTGCAATTTCCGTGTGGATTCGCAATTCGGGCGTTACGTCTTACACCAGCTTCCCGGAAACCGATCCATCCAGTTCGTAAAGCTGCCGCACCTCATCGGCCTCGATCGCGCAATCGAGAATCAACAATTCGTCAATCGCGCCGACGTATCGTTGCCCCAGCCCGATTGTCAGTTGGTCGATATCCCAACTGAGCCGGTGATCGTAACCGTCCATCGTGCCGCGAAGTTCGCCGTCGATAAAGATTCGTGCCGATCCGTTTGCCTGACCGGTGTTAGCGTTCTTCCATGTCGCAACCACATGATGCCACTGTCCGTCGTTCCAATTGAGATCGCCGACGACGAGCAGATGGCCGTTCTGAAACATGTCCTGCGCGGGGCTGTCGTTGTAGAAACCAAACCTCAACTTGCGCGGCGAACCGTAACGCCAGTCGTTCGGTTGAGTCAGGTCGAGATAGAACGATCCATCGGCCGCGTGTCGGCTGATGTGAAACGGATCGACCGGAAATTCGTCCGCCAGATCCGCTTCGGGATCGCCCTTGAGCCACAGCGATACCGTACCGGCGAAAGCGCCGCCGTCTTCCCGGTACGGAAAGTTGTCGCGGGCAGCAAAGGTGCATTCGTCTTCATCCCAACCGTGGTCTTTCGCGCTGAATATCAGCGCGCCGCCAAACCGTCCTGCCGTCGCGTCGTGGCGTGCAACGTCATGGTTTAACTTTGCTTCTCCGTTGCCTCGGCAGAATTCGGCATTGGCCGACGTCTCGAATGAAGCGCAGAAGCAAACGTGTTTCTTCAGTGACGGATTAAGAGTCATGGTAGTTGATCCTTCAAGCAACTGCGACGCGTTGCATCGCAGCTAATTATTTCTCGTTCTAATCTTCGATCGAAACACGCCGCAACTCGTGCTGCCGATGTTTTGCTTTTGAACGCGCGACGCTGTAACCGGGTCGTTGTGCAAATTCTGCCAGCAACTTGTCGGCCCGCGTCGGATCGACCGCGCCGCGATGTGCGTGTAGCAGGTAACGTATCACGAGCGGTTTCTTGTGCGTCGTTGTTTGTGGCTGGTGCATGCAGGGCGATGCTCCCATCCAACCGTCTTCGCGCACGTGCCAGCGCGTGGGCTGTCCAGGATTGTTCGGGTGATCGAAATAGGTGATCCCCTCAACCGTTTCTTTGCCATCGGCCCCACGAACCGGGCCACTGTAATCCATCCAATTGGCCGGCTGTCCGAAAATCGCCGGTTCACCAGTTTTTCGCGCGCTATTTGTTATTCGACCTCCGCCGAAATACTCGGCTATGCTCTTGGCGACGCGAACGGCCAGAAAACCGAAGTTCGTTTTCCCGAATTCGAGCGACTCGGCCTTGGGTCGAAAGGTTGATTGCAATTCGAGAAACGTCTCGCCTTCCGATCCGGGGCGAACGGCGGCGATCACTTCCTGTTCCAATAGCTCCTGCGGGTCGTGGCCGTCATACCAACCCAACAGAACCGCCATCACCGCTTCGTCGTCGCCGTCTTCAAACACCAGCCAGTTCTTCTGCCGAATGCGGGCCGCGGTGTTGTCGCTCCAGAAATCGATGCCGAGCACTTTCTGATGCGCAAACCAGACCGACCGATGATGATCGTGATTGGAAGCACCGGGATGACCCATCCGCGTCAAAGGGCTTCCCGCAGGCCCCAACAGCGGAAAGAAAAACGGCCGCGGATACGACGGCCCGTAATGCCACCGCAATCGCTCGGTGTCGTCAATCACGAACGACACCTGATGATCGGCCAACGGTACGACACGACAACGCGGAAACTTGTACGCCATGTTAGTTGCCCTCACGTCGATCTGTTTGTTGCCTCGTTCAAGGCGAGCATCGCGTACAACGATCCGAATTTCAAGCGGTCGATGCGATGACATCATTGAAAGTTGCGGTGTGCCATGTTGTCCATCGGTGATCGACGTGCAATGGGATTAACTGGCAATAGTGGAATGGTTTGATGGGTATTTTTACCTAATTCCGTGGGTCATTCCGTTTCCGTAAATTTGTCACCGTCAACAAAGCGATAAAGTCCTCGTGCTCACAGACCCATTTTCCCCCGCATCCTATTCGATGTTCCCCACCGTCTGTGCGGCTGCAATTGTTGTGCTTAAACACATGACGACTATCTCGTCAAACATTGTTCCTGCGCAAAGAGGCGATCCAAGAAAGCCTTGTCAATGAAAACCATCACAGTCGTAACATTTAAGGGCTGTCAGTCGGCCATGGATTTCAAGGACGAACTGGACGAACAGATCGACGAAAATGAATTGTCAATTCAAGTCGAATTCTCGTTCGTCCCCACACCCAAGCAGGCCGAAGCGATGAGTCTGTATGGATCGCCGACGATACTCGTGGAAGGAGAAATCTACGCACAGGATGAACACGCTGTGCCGGGATTTTACTGACGCGCGTATTCCACGGCGGTAGGTTACCGTCCCTATCCTGAAATTGACAAATTGATCGTATTGTTACGAGACGGCATTGCCGAGCAATCCATGGATTCCCGTCAAGACAACGCCGAATCGATTGGTGTGTTGCCGGTTCTGGTGACGGCAACATGGTGTCCGTTTACGGCGACCGCCGCCTCATTCTGGGGCGATGCCACGGAGAGTGTGGGGTTGCCTTTGCGCGTTGTCGATCTTGCCGCAGACGAAGGCGAGCAACTTGCTCGCGCCGCGAGATTGCAGGGAGTGCCCTGCCTCATGGCTCCGGGTGCCAAACTCCACTCCGGTGCCAGACTTCACTATGGACTGGGGCTTTCTCATGAGCAGGCAGTGGAATTCTTGGGAGAACGGCAGGCCTGCCAATGAGCGAAACGACCGTGGCAGGCGAAGTCCTGAATCGGCTTTGGTACTACGGGGATGCGCTCTCGAGTTTGTCATTCGAACGCATCGAGGATGTCGCCACCGCGAGCGCACCGATCGTGCGATCCGTTCTCCAATATCAGTCCGCGGTTGTTGCGCTTCGCCGCGACAACGACATCCTTGCGACGGCCACCGCGGTCGCTCCGCGCACCGGTGTTCATGCGGGCGAGTTGAATGACGTTGTCAATCTCTCACAACGGTTGCTGGAGAGTGTTGAAGATACCGGCGTTGTCGATACAAGTACGCTCGACCACGGCTTGCAACAGGTAATACACAGGCTGCAGCTGGGCAAAGCCCCATGCGTCGCTCCAATTCGCATCGCTGTGAAGAATGTCCCGCAGTCGATTGGAATCGTTGTGATTGGCGGACCTCCGCGTCGCTCCGATCCGAAGACCGATCTGCTCGTACTGAATCTGATTGCCAGTCTGATCGGCGGTGCAACCAGTTCGACAATCGCGCGGATGGATTTGCGGCGGATTAACAGACATCTCGAGGAGACCGTGGCGCAACGGACTCAGGAGTTGGCCAATGCAATCCAGGTTGCCAATTCGGCCAATCATGCCAAGAGTGCATTCCTGGCGAACATGAGCCATGAAATTCGCACACCGATGACTGCAATTCTGGGGTTCGCCGAAATGCTGGACGAGATGGTGACAACCTCGCAGCAAAGCGACGCCGTCAATACGATTCAGCGCAACGGCGAACATCTGTTGGAGGTTATCAATGACATTCTCGACATCTCGAAAATTGAAGCAGGGAAAGTTAAAATTGAGCGAATCTTACTGAGTCCGTTCCAACTGATCACCGAAGTTGAGTCGCTGATGGACATTCGCGCTTCAGCAGGGGGACTGTCGCTGAAAGTGGAATACGACGGACCGATTCCCGAACGCATCAATTCCGACCCGACCCGACCCGCTTGCGGCAGATTCTGATCAACATTGTTGGGAACGCGGTGAAATTTACAGAAGCCGGTGGCATTCGCATGGTCGTGCGGCTGATGGGGCGTGAGTCCGACGAACCAAGTCTGCAAGTCCGCGTGATCGATACAGGCATCGGCATGACCGCGCAACAAGTTGCCGCGTTGTTCCAGCCATTCACACAAGCTGACGTCACAACATCCCGGCGATTTGGGGGCAGCGGACTGGGGCTCGCAATCAGTAAGCAGCTGGCGCGAATGCTCGGTGGCGACATCTCTGTTGAATCGACCCTCGATCACGGATCGACTTTCACCATCAGCATTGCGACGGGATCACTGGATGGAATTGCTATCCGCGAAGATCCCAGCGTGTCGGTGATTCCCCGGTCTCCGGAAGAGACGCAGGATTTCAATCAACAGCCACTTCGCCAGAAAATTCTGTTGGCGGAAGATAGCCCCGATAATCAACGGTTGATCTCGTTCATTCTGAATAAGGCAGGCGCAGATGTCACGATTGCCGAAAATGGCCAGATCGCTCTCGACATGGCCTTGGCGGCCGAATCGAGCGGATCGTCTTTCGATGTGATCCTGATGGACATGCAGATGCCGATTCTCGATGGCTGCGCGGCAACCGGGCGACTTCGACAAGCAGGATTTACGAAGCCGATCATCGCATTGACCGCGAACGCAATGCCAAGTGACCGCCAGAAATGCCTGGAAGCCGGCTGTGATCAATTCGTCACCAAACCAATCGACCGTCAAAAACTGATTGAAACCATCGCCGGAATTGTTCAGCCGGAATCTAGTTGGACGCGCCGTGTTGCCATCGACCATGTTGGCTAAATTACGGACAGCGATCTAATCGGTATCGTCTTGTTCCAGTGGTGGAATTGAGCGGCCGTGGGGATCGACGGCCGAACCGTCGAGTTCGCGGGCAAGTTTTTCCTGCAATGCCGGCCCGATGAAGTGTTCGATCCGCGATGCCGGCTCGTGGAGATGGTCGGCAGGAAGTTCAAAGTGACGGTCGAGAAATGTCTCCCACAGCCGGTGAGAACGCACCAGCGAATTGCCCAACCGTCGGCCGGCATCTGTCAGTTCGACATGGCCACCGGAGACAAACGCCAACTGTCCGCGCAGCCGTAACAGAATCGCCGCCGGTCGTGTCAGCAGGCTGCCGTCTGCAAATTGCCGACAGTCTGCCCATGTTGCCCGATCAACTTCCGACGAACCCGTTCGCTGTTCTTCAAGCCGATACAATGCCGCGATGATGTCTTCGGCGACAATTCGCAGCGACAATTCCAGATTGCCGACGAGCTTGCTCACCAGACCGTGCCGCGGGGCGACAATCACCACGACCAGAAACTGTCCGCCGACGGCGACGGCCATCATGCCGGCGACGCTGGTATTCCAATAGGCAGCCCCGATGTAACCAAGAATGGCTGCGAGGATTCCCACCACGGCCGACCAGAGGATCATCCAGCCGAGGCGATCGGTGAGCAGATGCGCGGTTGCGCCCGGCACAATCAACATCGCCACCACCAGAATCGAACCGACCGCCTCGAATGCCGCGACGGTCGTGCCGGCCACCATGCCCATCAACAGGTAATGTATCAGCGTGGCGTTAATGCCCATCGACGTCGCCAGCATCGGGTCGAACGACGCCACTTTCAGTTCCTTCCAGAACAGCAGGATAAATGCGACGGCCATCACAAGGACCGGAAACAGCGACCAAAGCGCCAACGGCACGCTCAATCCCCAGAAGTCAGTGATATCGATGGCGACCAGATCGATCTTGCCTTCGAACACGCAGTCCTGATCCAGGTGCATGCGGCCGATGCCGGAGATCAACACGACACCCAAAGCAAACAGTGAAGTGAATACCACACCCATGCCGGCGTCTTCGGAAACGCGCCCGTAGGTTTGCAGTGTCTGTGTTAGAAACGCGGTGAGCATGCCGAAGACAAGTGCGCCCGCGAACATGGGTACGATCGAAATACTTCCGGTCAACAGAAATCCGATGACGAGGCCGGGTAGAATCGCGTGGCTGATCGCGTCGCCCAGCATGCTCATCCGCCGCAGCACGAGATAGCACCCCAGCACGGCACACGAGACGTTGCACACGCTGCCGACCGCAATCGTCCGTAACCCGAGCGTCACGTCGCGCGGGTCGGCAGACAACCACCGGCCCAGCGTCACGCAGACGACCTCTGCTATGTTTGAAAGATCAATTGTGTTCATGTGAAAAACCGTCGCGCGACATCATCGTTGGAAAGCGGCCCGCCTCCTTCAGCTTCTCTTCCAGTTCCGCAATCATCTCGCGGGGAAGACGCTCTTCAAGCGACCGATAATCGAAGTCGGCAATGCCGCTACTTGCCTCGGCATTCTCAGTCAGAAACAACTCCCACATGCGAAAACCACGAGCGGCGTTCGCGGCGCATTGCAGCCCGTGGTCGGACATGGCAAATCGGCCTTCGGGCTGAAACGTCACACACCCTTCGTGCGAAAGCGCCACGAGCGCCGAATGAAGTTCGGCGAACGTCCACGACTTGCGTCTCAACACGTCGTCCATCGCGAACGAGAGTACCTCCGGATGACTTTGCTCCCACACGTTGTAGATAACGTTCAGCGTTCGCTGCCTCGCCATGCGGAGGCGGAATTGTCTTTCACTCCACAATCGAGCCAGCAGACCGCGGCGCGGGGCAACCAGTAACGAGATCATGAAAACGACCGAACCACAAAGCACAATTGCCGGACCGGCCGGAAGAACGTCAAACCGCGAACTGAGCGTCGTTCCCGCCGCCCCCATCGCCGCCCCTATCAATGCCGACATCGTCAGCATCACCGACAGCTTCTCTGTCCAGAAGCGAGCGGACGCAGCCGGTATGATCAACAGCGCCGCCATCATCACCACGCCCACCGCAGGCAGCCCAATGACGACCGCGAAGGCAATCATCACCATCAGCAGCAGATCCAGCAGGTAGGCAGGCCAGCCCTGCACGCCGGCGAATTCCGAGTCGAACACCACGACTTTGAATTCCTTGTACAACAGTACGATAACGGCCAGACAGCCGACAGCGGCCCCGGCAATCAGATACACGTCCGACAGGGCGATGCTGGTCGTCTTACCGTAAATGTACGTCTCCAACCCTGCTTTGCTGCCCGACGAGGTGTTATTCATAATGACGCGCAGCAAGACCACGCCCGCACCAAAGAACACGCTGAGCACGATGCCGATTGCCGCGTCTTCCTTAATACGCGTCATCTGCCGCAACGTCGAAATACAAACGACGCTTGCAACTCCGGTGACGAACGCGCCGAACAACATCGCCAGCAAGCTGCGATAACCGAGCACCATGAAGGCGATGCAAACTCCCGGCAGCGCAGCGTGCGCCAACGCATCGCCAACCAATGCGCGCCGCCGTAACACGGCAAAGCAACCCACCAACCCGGCGCACGCCCCCAGCAAACTCGTGCCGGCCAGGATGACGGTGGTCGTGTAGGACATGGGAGAGGGGAGGTGTTGAAGGATGGATGGGGCAGAATGATCGTGCGCGTTTATGCGATGGTAAGGTCAATCACGAATGTCTAATGACGAATGACTAATGAATGACTAATGACGAAACCCGAACGACGATCGGACTGGCAAGAGATTCCAGTTGTTCGGAACATCTGGAGCGTTGCGTGTTGGTACAGTCCGCCCTTATTTTGGCATTAGGAATTCGGTCATTCATTAGTCATTCCTCACATACTTCGCTCCTGTGCGCGCATCGCCTCCCCTGCGTCTTCCAGAATTCCCAGCCGCCCGCCGTATGTTTTTCGCAGGTTGTCGTTTGTGAAGACTTCATCGACCGGGCCGCTGGCGACCAGCCGCATGTTGAGCAGCACGACTTCGTCAAAATAGCCGGCGATGGTCCGCAAATCGTGATGCACGACAATCACGGTCTTTCCGTCGTCGCGCATCTGCCTGAGTAATGCGAAGATCACGCGCTCGGTGGCGGCATCGACGCCGGCCATCGGCTCGTCCATGAAGTAGATTTCGGCCTTTTGTGCCAGCGCGCGCGCCAGAAAGACCCGCTGCTGTTGGCCGCCCGAGAGTTGCCCGATCTGTCGGTTTTCCAGATCGGCAATGCCCACCTGATCCAGACATTCGCCCGCCCACGCCTTCTGTTTTCGTCCCGGGCGCCGCAACCAGCCCAGCTCGCCGTAGGTTCCCATCAGGACGGCTTCGAACACGCTGACCGGAAAATCCCAATCGACACTCTCGCGCTGCGGCACATATCCCACCAGCCGCCGCTGTCGCCGGAACGGCTTTCCGTAAATGCTGACACGGCCGCTGGCCATCGGCACCAGCCCCAAAATGGCCTTAATCAGTGTACTTTTACCCGCGCCGTTCGGTCCGACAATGCCGACCAACTGCGGCGTGTTGATCGTCAGATCGACGTCCCAAATCACTGGCTTGCGATGATAAGCGACCGTCACGTCGTGAACGTCAAGCACGGGTACCGCAGCGGCTGTTGATGTTTCAACCTGAGTCATGGGTCAGATACCAAAGCCGGCGGGTCGCGTCCCGCCGGGAGGGAAAAGCATGTTCACTTCAACGATTTTACAATCGTGTCGACGTTGTGGCGAACCATGCCCACATAAGTTCCCTCCATTGTACCCGGTTTGCCGGGCGCGTCGGAGAACAGCTCTCCGCCAATCGTCAACTTGTGATCGAGGGCCGCGCATCCCTCAATCAGCAATTGGATATTTTGGTCACTGACGCTCGATTCGACAAATACGGCCTTAATTTTGCGCTCAACGATGAACTTAACCAGTTCATCGATATGCTTGGCAGAAGCTTCACTGACGGTACTGACACCTTGAATGGCTTTGACTTCCAAGTTGTAGGCGCGACCAAAATATTGAAACGCGTCGTGAGCCGTCACCAGCACGCGACGCTCTTCGGGAATCGATGCGATCTGCTCCAGGCAATACTCATGTAGCTCATCGAATTGCTTGCGATAATCGTCGGCATTGGACTGGTAATCAGCGGCGTGATCTGGATCGAACTGCGCCAATGCATCGGCGACGGCCGCTATCGTTTCTCGCCAGAGTGCAACATCAAACCAGACGTGCGGGTCGTGGTAACCATCTTCCACTTCCAACAATCGTGAGTGCGACGACTCTTCCACTTGCGCGGTCACAGCGACCGTTAGCTTACGCTGCGACATCCGCTCGAAGATGTCAACCATCTTGCCTTCCAAATGAAGACCCGAGTAGAAAATGGCGTCGGCCTTGTCGAGCAGGCTGATGTCGCCCGGCGACGCCTTGTAAAGATGCGGATCGATACCTTCGCCCATTAACTGCACAACGCGGATGTGCTCGCCGCCATGTTCAATCTTGAGGTCACCTGCTTCCAGCACCGTGACGTGATCGCCGGCGACGTTGAGCACAATGTCGGCCACCATCCCGGTTGTCGTCACCACCAGAAACGGATACTCGCCCTCGAACGTCTTGGGGGCAGCGATGTTGTTGCCACCGTTGTTTGCGCCGCCACTTGAGTCACCACAACCAATTGACAGTGTTGCCGCGAACAGGAACGTCACGATCACAGGATAACAGCGTGAAGGGTATTGAAGCGTCATTTTCTTATCCGTTCTGCATGGGTCATTCGCCCGATGCAAAGCCGAGGTTGTGTTTGATGAGTGAACCACATCAATTTTGTTTAATCGACAACTGGTCTTTGATTAATCAAAAAATATTGTAGCGGAAATTCCGATATCTTCAATAGCAGGCGCTGCGCACATCATTGGCAGATGCTGGAAACGGGCCGTCGTTAGACATGAATCACACCATAACTTCCTTTTCAGTAATGGGTTGTGAATTCTTGTGAGTTGTAGCGGTTGAAGTGCGGCAACCGGCGGGGCATCAAGAATGAGTGCCATTACAGAGGATGATGGGGATGATGCAGCCATCAGACTGCCGATATTGAAAGAAACAATGTTCTCACGGGGTGTTGGAATGAAATCGAATCGTCTCTGGAAAACGACAATTCTCACCTTCATCGCGCTTTTTCTGTGCGCGACATTCGACGTTCGGCCCTCGCTGGCCGGCGACTTTGTTCCGTACGATACGCGGACTTCGCAGGCAGGTTGGACAGACAATCTACCGGACAGTCCCGCGCTCCCGGCATCGCCCATTTCCCCCACCGAAGAGTTCATCGACGGCTCCTACGGAGATCAAGCCGGCGACGTCCACACGTATTGTGTCGGGTCGCCTGGAACGCTGTTTCAGTGGAGCTACGAAAACAGCTTCGGAGGCGGACCCGACCTTGATGCACCGTTGGTGACCGACCGGCCCGATTTCACCGAAGCCAGTTCGACCGTCGGTCTCGGCGTCGCACAGATCGAGTTTGGCTACACCTACATTTATAACGCCGACGATGGAACGACCGATCGCTCGCAGTCGCTGGGCGAACCGCTGTTGCGTTACGGTATCTTTGCCAACTGGCTGGAACTCCGCATCGCCCTGTTTCCCGTCGATCAACGATTGACGACGGCCGGCCGCTCGAATTCGACGGCCGGTACCGAAGACCTGTATCTTGGTGTGAAAATCGGTCTGACGCCGCAAGAGTGTTTCCTGCCGGAAATGGCGCTCATCCCGCAGATGCTTGTCCCATCCGGCAGCAACGCCTTCAGCAACGACGAAGTGTTGCCCGGCTTGAACTGGATTTACGCATGGGAAATCAACGATTTCATCAGCACGGCCGGCCAAACGCAAATCAACCGCCGCGTTGACGAGACGACAGGCCGCGCTTACTCGGAAATCTCGCAGTCTTGGACAGTCGCCTATTCGCTGACCGACAACCTGGGTGCATACACCGAATGGTATGTCCTCGCCCCGCACAGCGCCGACACCGATCAGACGCAGCACTATTTCAACGGCGGATTCACCTATCTCATCAACAACGATATCCAGTTCGACATTCGTTACGGCAAAGGTCTGAACCACGCCGCCGACGACTATTTCGTCGGCACCGGACTTTCGATTCGCTTCAAGTGAAACAACGACACGGTCAACCCGCCCCCGCGGCCCCGGCGCAAAAGCTGAACAATATGAATCCAGCGTAGATTGCCAGGCCGAGAAGGAGAAACCCTACCTTCTCGCCCGTGCTGTAGGGCGGATAGAAGGGACGCTTCGGCGGCCTTTCGCGGACGATACCAGTGTCGCCGAAAACGTCCGCTCCGCACATTGGGCAACGAATGACCTCACCGCGCGCCACCTCGACCTCTTCGCCGCATGCGTCGCATTCCGTCTGCTCGAACCGACCGTATCCGTCCGACATCGTCACGTGCTCCTCAAACTGCTGCGATGATCATTTCTCCGATGTGTCGTCGGTTTCAAGCAGCGGACGATACCAGATATTGCGATACCGTACCGGGTTCCCGTGATCCTGCAGCATCAGCGGCAGCTTGTCGGCGTGCGGCGCATATTTCGCCGCGAACTTGTGCGCCACCCGGCCGAGAATCTTCCGGCGGTGATGAACCAATACGCCATTGTGCAGCACGGTAACGTAGCCCGGTTTGACGACTTTTTCGCCGTCGTATTTCGGTGCCTCGAAGATGATGTCGTACGTCTGCCATTGCCCGGGACCGCGCGACGCGTTGACCAACGGCGGATACTGTCCGTAGACGGCCGACGCCTGCCCGTCGGAATAAGAGCGGTTGTTGAACGAATCGAGGACCTGGATTTCATAGAGACCCATAATAATCACGCCGCTGTTACCGCGTCCCTGGCTGTCGCCTTTGACTTCTGTCGGCGCTGCCCACTCGACGTGTAACTGACAACTGCCGAACGCCTCTTTGCTGTTGAGCGAGCCGGTGCCGTTGACCTCCATGTAACCGTTTTCGACTTTCCACTGGGCCGGCTTGTCTCCGCCGCTCACCCAGCCGGTCAGGTCACTGCCGTCGAACAACACGACCGCATCGGACGGTGCCTGTCCCGGCTGCTTCGCCGTGCTCGCCGTACCCGGTGTAATGATCCGCGGTGCCGGACGATAGGCGTCGTGCACGCGCCACTTCGTTTGACCGGGAATGAACTCCGAATCGATATACCCAATCAGCTTCGGCGGCACGGGCGCTTCCACCGGCGCTTCGTCGGCAAAAAGAGTCGGTGATCCGACGATGGCAAGCAACAACAGAAGAGGCACGATTCGTTTCATGGCTGGAAGTTCCCGGCTGAAGTATTGAAGCAAAGTTGTATTCATTACGTCCTATCCAACATATCGCATTCACATTGCCAATACCAACACCCAACCAGCCCGCAGCGCAAACAGGGGTTTTGATGTCCCCCTGCGCGCATGACCGGCTGGATTTCACGCGACTGTTTTGAAGCGCACGCCATTGTTGGTTACAGTGGCAGACGTAAACCGCAACCAATGATTTGCCAGCCGAAGGGATCCCCCATGTTGCCGATAGCCCGTCCACGCGTCCTTGCAGCGATGTCGATTGCGTCTTTGTTGGTCGTCACGATCACCGCAGCCAACACGGCCTGCGCGGCTGAACCGCTTCCCGGCACCAAGTTGCTGAAGATTGCAGAGCCGCTCGATGAGGTGATGGTCTCGGGGATCGACCGTTTCGCATTGCGGGAATTGGATGATGCACCGAATCGCCGCGGTCTGCTTTGGAAACGCGATTACAGCAGTGTGCCGGCCTACTTGAAAAGTGTCGCCCCCAACCGTCAGCGGCTGCGGACGATCATCGGTGCCGTCGATCAGCGCATGGCAGGAACCGGCGTCAACGTGGTGGCACCAGAGGGCGCACTCGAAGGGATGAAATCGACGTCGCAGTTCGCATACGGCATGGCTCGATGGCAGGTACTCGACGGGGTAACCGCCGAGGGACTGCTACTGATGCCACAGGGAACCGGAAAAATAAAGGCGTTGGTGATTGCGCTTCCCGATGCCGACTGGACCCCGGAAATGTTTTGCGGCCTGACCGAAGGTGTCACCCCGCAGGCACAACTGGCCCGCCGACTTGCCAGCAATGGGTGTGTGGTGCTGGTGCCGACGCTCATCAGTCGCAGCGATGAATTCTCCGGCAATCCGCTGGTGTCATACACCAATCAACCGCACCGCGAATTTGTCTACCGCATGGCTTTCGAAATGGGCCGGCACGTCATCGGCTACGAAGTCCAAAAGGTACTCGCGGCCGTCGATTATTTTGCACGGCGAAATCAATCGACTGGTAGTGATCTACCGATTGGTGTCGTCGGTGTTGGGGAAGGTGGACTGATTGCGTTACACAGTGCGGCTGTCGATCCTCGCATCGACGCGTCGCTGGTTTGCGGTTACTTTCAAAAACGCGAAGGAGTCTGGGAAGAACCGATCTATCGTAACGTTTGGAGTCAACTGACGGAATTCGGCGACGCGGAAATCGCCAGCCTGATCGCGCCGCGTCCGCTCATCATCGAAGCGTGTGCCGTGCCGGAAATCGCCGGTCCACCGGCAACGCGAGCAGGCCGTCGCAGTGGGGCCGCTCCCGGAAAGATAGAGATCTGCACGCTGGGCATGGTCCGCAGCGAATTCGATCGGGCGAAAGTGCACTACGACAAACTGACAGCCGGCGACAGCCTCACCCTGGTGGCCAGCGGCGAAGGAAATAGCCCGGCGGGAACGTCCCAAAGCCTGTCGGCCTTTCTGTCAGCGATGGGAATCGACGAAGCACTGCAGAACCCCGCCGGGCCGCCGAAAGAGGATGGCGAACGAAAACTCGCCGATTCCAACGCACGCCAGAAACGGCAGATCGATGAATTGGTCCAGTTCACGCAAAATCTGCTGCGTCGCAGCGATAAGTATCGCGATAAGTTCTGGGCGAAAGCCGATCGTTCGTCCGTCGAGAATTGGGTTAGAACGGCCAAGCCGTACCGCGATCACGTCTATAAAGAATTGATCGGCAAACTTCCCAAGCCGACAATGCCGCTGAATGTTCGTACGCGGCAAGTCATCGACGAGCCGGAGTACGTCGGTTACGAAGTGGTGATCGACGTTTACCGCGACGTCATCGCTTCGGGCATTCTGCTGTTGCCGAAGGACTTGAAAAAAGGGGAGAGGCGGCCGGTCGTCGTCTGCCAACACGGGCTGGAAGGGACGCCGATGGATACCATCACAACCGAAGGTTCCGGATACCGCTATTACAAAGCGTTCAGTGTCGAGTTGTGCAAGCGTGGATTTATTACCTATGCACCGCAGAATCCGTATCGCGGTCGCGACCGCTTCCGCACGTTGCAGCGAAAAAGCAATCCGATGAAACGCTCGCTGTACAGCTACATCATTCCGCAGCACGAACGCACGCTCGAATGGCTCGCTTCGTTGCCGAATGTCGATAAGGACCGAATCGGTTTCTACGGTCTCTCCTATGGCGGGAAGACCGCTGTGCGAGTGCCGCCGTTCGTCGATGGCTACGCACTCTCAATCTGCTCGGCCGACTTCGACGAGTGGGTTCTCAAAATCACTTCGAACATCGACCGCTACAGTTACCTCTTCACCGGCGAATACGAAATCTTTGAATGGAACATGGGTCACGTCGCCAACTATGCCGAACTGTCGAATCTGATGACGCCGCGACCGTTCATGGTCGAGCGCGGCCACGACGACGGCGTCGCACCGGACGAATGGGTCGCCTGGGAATTCGCCAAAGTCTTTCGCCACTACGACCAAATGGGAATCGGCGACCGCGCCGAGATTGAATTCTTCGACGGCCCACATACGATCAACGGCAAGGGAACCTTCGATTTCCTGCACCGACACCTGAAATGGCCGAAAAGAAAGTAGGGGAAATAGACGAACATCGCTTGCGGTTTCGCGTATCATGAAACGATCCAACTACGCGAAACCGCAGGCGGACACCTACGGCAAAACCGAAGTGCTGTTGCACTATTACTCGAAGACCGTCGATGTCTCGACGGCGGTCGAGATGAACATGATCGCCCGCTCCGACAAACTCACGTTCGACGTCGCACCCAGCATCGACGGCGATACCGTCACCTGTCAGGCCACCTGGAAAGGCAAGCCGGCCCCCAACTGCAAGATCAACATTCGCGGCCCGAAGAAGTTCAACGTGAACCTGACGAGCGACGAAGGCGGTCGCGTCACTTTCACCGCGAAAGACAAAGGCGTTTATCGGGTTTCGACAAAGTTTGAAGAAAACGAGTCCGGCACGCAGGACGACAAGAAATACGACATCCGCCGCCACAACTACCGCATGCTGATGATACTGCCGTTGGCGGAATAGTCAGACGCAATTCCCCGCTTGTGGTTTCGCAGCTGCTCGACCCTGAATGGTTCGCTAAACCGCAAGCGATGTTTGATCGGTCGCAACCTGTGACGGCACAATCTCGCCCCAGCTAATCACGAAATCAACCACGAACGGTCCCAGCCGATTCTGGTCGATTGTGTAGTTCGTCACGCCGGCTTCGGCGAGCAGGCGTTTGACGTGGCCGCGCGATAACAGGTGCATGTAATCGCCGGCGGCCCAGTTGAGGCCGACGAGCCGCAGGTAGGAATCGAACAGCGATTTCGGCAGGTAATGCAATAACGGCGTCCGCGTGTGGACCTCGACCGGAAAGAACCGGTTGGGCGTGGTGACGTAGGCCGACTTCGACACGCGGTTGACTTCCGAGAGAAACTTCAATTGCCGCTGGTGGTCGCCGACATGTTCGACGACGGCGTTCGACCAGCAGACGTCGAACTCGTTGTCGTCAAACGGGAAATCGCTGCCGTCGTATTGCACCACGTTGACCGCCGGATACCGTTCGCGAAACGCTTCAGGTGGGTCGATGCCCAGCGCGGTAATTTGTTCGGGCCAGCGGTAATGCTTCTCCAGGAAGTTGTCGGTCGTGCTGTATTCCTCAGCACTGTAACCCACGTCGAGAATCCGCATATCGGACTTCGGTTGGAACCGGTCGAGAAAACGCCGCCACTTACGGCGACGATTGAACGCGGAGACACGATAGGCAAGCGACATCGATCGACCTCACAACGGGGGACGGTACTAACCGGCGAAAATGCCCGGCTGATGCCCACCTAAGGACCGTTCGAGAAATTAATGTCGCTCAGAAAGCCGTGATTTGTTAGGAGTGCCATCCAGCAAATTGTTTACGAATGATCCAGGGAGGCCAAGGATGGCTATTGCGGCATTTGAGCGATTCGATGA